>Ga0082335_1005291_pt1 | contig 18021 bp, 19 predicted proteins | sample Subgrocontami58m_FD_72375 | JGI IMG/M metagenome (GOLD analysis project Ga0082335, IMG submission 72375) | Subsurface groundwater microbial communities from S. Glens Falls, New York, USA - GMW37 contaminated, 5.8 m (SPADES assembly) (version 2) ... | reverse complement strand
ATATTCACAGTAGTAACATTACCAGGAGAAACACTACCCAACAACCAAGTATTATTACCAACATCAGCAGCAGGAACAGCACTATTCAAAATCAATCCCTGAGGATAAGTCTCAATCAAAGTAACATTCAAAGCAGTATCCAAACCAGTATTATTCACAGTAATATTGTAAACTATCTGATTACCACGACGCACCTGAGCAGGAGCCAACTTAGTAACCTTCAAACTAGGCAAACCACGAACAGTAGTATTCTGCACAGCAGATGTGTTTGTGATATTAACCCGAGTAAAAGTTGTGAATGTAGCATTAGCAGTATTACTAATCTGTGTTCCATTAGCAAAAGCACCAGTAACATTCACACTAATATTCACAAGCACAGACTGACCGATAGTCATATTACCAAGACTAAAAGTATTATTGCCAAGCACAGGAACTGGCGCACCAAGAGTAAAATTCACACCCTGAGGATACAAATCAACAACAGTCACATTAACAGCAACATCATCACCACTATTGGTGATATTAATAAAATAAAAGAAAGAAGCATTCATATTAACAGCATCAGGTGAATCAGCCTTAGTAATATTAATAGAAGGAATGCCACGCGCAGTCAAAAAGCTAGAAGCTTTTGTAAAATTTAATGTTCCATTTGTTATATTTGTATAAGATGCATTCACAGTATTATTCAACAATGTGCCATTAGCCAAAAGAACACTCACATTCACTGAAATATTAACACTTAAAAAACCACCCACAGCAAGATTAGAAGATAAATTTGTCCAAGTATTATTTGTGCCAGCATCAGGAGCAGGAGTTGCATTATTAAACTCAACACCAGCAGGATAATATTCAGTAAGATTTAAACGATGAATAGTCTCATCACCAATATTACTAATATTAATTTGATAATTAAATGTAGAGCCCTTTGTTATATTGCCTGTAGAAAGCCCATTACCAAGAAGAATTCTACTGCTTGGCAAAAACCCAGGATTTTCAAAACTAGTTTTGTTTATGCTCACGTTCATAGCACCAAAAACCGTCGGAAGAACTAAAACCAAAGAAAGCAAAGTTATAATCAACAAAGTTAATTTTTTCATGGTGACCTCTTTTTTTAAGACGGGATTTTTATAGAGCAAACTATTAGGAAATGTTTCTGACCCAGACCCCTACGACGATATTGCTCATTTTATATCATTGCGCAGAAGAACTTGTTTATAAATCTTTTTATTTTGAAAAAAACGAAAAAACCTCGTGCATTATTTTCACGAAGAAATATTTATCATTGTAGCAAAAATACTTCAAAAAGACTTTACTACACTCTGCATGAACAATCATTTTCATGATACAAAAAAATTTAGTGACAAACAAATTATTTTGAAATACTGAAATAGTATACTAAGATAGAAAAGAGCTGAAAACCAAAATATATATATATACATCCTATTCAAACACACTTCTAAAACGTATAGTTCACAACCAAGGAGGTCTTGCAATGAACGGTAAAGATATTTCAAACAAAACAGTAGTGGTTGTTCTTGTGCTAGTCATGCTTGTCAGCGTTTTAAGTCTGGCAATAAGCATGAACGCAGTCAAACGCGTTGGAATCCTCGCCCAAGCAGCCAATGAAGCAGCAGTATTAGCTATTGCTAAAAGTAAAGTAAAGCCAGAAAACACAGGAGTCACAGAATTGCCAAAACCAGCACCAATCGTGACAGGCACGGCAAAATTAACTATAACTGTAGTTCCACCACCAGCTGGAATGCAGTAAAAAAGCGAGGTAGAAAACAATGAACGACATATCAAACAAAACAATTGTAAGCCTTCTCATGGTAGTAATGATCGTAACCGTAGTAGGCACAGTATTCAGCGTAAACAAACTTGAAGAATTCGTAGGAAGATTTGCAATGGCCACAGGAGCAGCAACAAGCGGAACAGGACAAGTGAACTTAACTGGAGCAACCAACAATGCAATCACTGTTGCAGGAAATGTTGATTTTGGTTCAGGTTATGTGAACGCAAACGTATCAACAGCCAACATCAGCAGTGACACAAACTTTGTTGTAGGCTCATCAGGCTTAACAGGATGGTTTAACACCACTGCAGCATGGAACGCAAACGTCAGCACAAACATTACTCTTGTCAACACTGGCAACACAATTGTTAACCTTACCTTTGCAGCAAACCAATCAGTTGCATCATGGCTAGGTGGAACAGGTCCTGATGCAAGAATCAAAATAGTAAGTATTGAGCAAGGAGGAACAGATACCTGTACTGGAACCTTGTATGCAACAACAGTGTACACTGGAAACTACAGCATGCAAATGAATGCCACAACGCAAAACTTGTGCACGTCAGCAACTCAAGGACTAGGAATGGACTTCTTGGACACATCAGATGAAATTAAAGCATACTTCAATCTGCTTATTCCAAGAAACGTTGCATCAGGTACAAGAAGTACAACATTAACCTTTACCTCAACTGCAAACCAGTAAGAGGAACTTTTTTATTTTTTTTTATCTTTTTCTTTTTAAAAACAAAAAAAACGCAACTTATTTAAACAAACATCAGTCGCAAGGTATTGTATGAAAAAAATTATTACACTCATAATTCTTGTTTGCATTCAATTCAGTCTTGTTTACGCGATAGGCATAACACCTGCTAAAGGTGCAATAACATTATACCCTGGAGAAACACAAGAATATGAATTTACTGCATTTAGCAATGAACCGTTCCCTCAAATTGCAGCGCTGGTTTTCATACCATGGCGCGCTCCAGATGAAGCTCCAGATATATACAAAAAAGAAGACAAACTTGCAAAGTATATAACACTAGACAAAACAGAAATCCCACTTGAACCCACTGAACAACAACAATTTAAGCTCAAAGCAGTATACCCTCAGGAAGACTTAGAACCTGGAAATTACGAATTTGCACTCTTTGTAACTCAAGGAAAACCAAAAGGATCATCAGGAATAGTTGCTCTTGGTGCAGTACGTGCTCCCTTTAATGTGTGGCTCAAGAAAAAAGGAAAATACATACACGCCAACATTCCTCCAATAAATGCCAAAGAAAACCAACCAACACCCTTTATGCTCAACATGAGAAGCTGGGGTGATGAAGTCATCACGCAAGCAAAAGCAAGCATAGAAATATATTCTACTAATAACTTGGCAGCTAAAATAAGCACAGTAGACATGGGATTTACCAGCCTAGAAAAAGATGAAAGTAAAACACTTAATGGAGTGTGGACACCACCACAAGGAACAAAAGGAGCATACTTTATCAAAGCAATTATTGATTATGATGGAAACACAGCCTATGCCAATAGAACAATTAAAATAGGAAGTCTAAACCTCAAAATAACAGACATTACCAGCCAAGCAGACATTGGCGGAGTAACGCCTTTTTATCTTACAATAGAAAATGATTGGCCTTCACCACTTGAAAACCTTTTTGCAGACATAACAATCAAAAAAGAAGGAAACACAGTTGCAAGCATGACTGCATCAGAAAAAACAATTTCTGGTTTGGGAAAAACAAAAATGAAAACCTACCTTGATGCCACAAGTCTTCAACAGGGAGTATACACTGTTGATGTCAGCCTTAGCTTTAGTGATGGAACACAAAAATACACTACAAAAGCAGATGGAACACTAAAATTATTGGCAAAAGAAACTATCTCTCCTACCACACCTGCTAAAGAAGAGCCCAGTCAAGAAGTTAGCGCGCCAAAATCAACCTCAGAACCTAAAAGCAGTTCAGGAAGATATATCATACGAATCATTAGTGCTATTGCAATACTTGGATTAATAACTCTATTGATTTTTATAAGACGCAAAAGGTGAGAGTTATGAGGAGAAAAAAAACCACTATAAGATATACACTCATAATCATTCTTTTGATAATAGCAGTTTTGACGAGCCTCTGGATTTATGCAAGAGTAACCACTATCGCAGTTTATGAATATCCAACAGACATTACAATAACTGATGAAGGCGGAGGAGGGGGTTTAGGCATACGAAAAGGAGAGATGCACTTTGGAGTAATCCATGCTGGATTTACCTCGCGAAGCGGTGTTATTGCATACAACTTCCTGAATCAATCAGTCAAAGTCAGAGCATACCCGCGCACAAACTTTACACAATGGATGGAATTTACAACACCAAAAGAGTTTATACTTCCACCCAATGAAAAACAAGAAATAAACGTCACTGTCAGCCCGCCAGATGATGCAAAACCAGGCAAGTACACAGGAACACTTCTTGTGGTATTCAAAAAAGTATAAAACCATTTGAATGTTCCTGAAAAAAGGATTCATTCAAAACAATTCAGACTCAATTTGTAAAGCCAAAATATTTATAGAGAAGTTTGAATAACCCTAAAAAATAGTCAAAGTCCTCAATAACTGCTTTGAGTGCTTAAAATGGGCGTTATTCAAAACCCTCTATAGTAAAACAAGGAGGAAAAAAAGATTTATGAAAAAAAATCTATTTATTATTTTTGCGATTAGTATTCTGTTGAGCGCAAGCATTTTTCTTGTTATTAACACTATTGTTTTTGTAGATTATTATCTTGCAAAAATCGCAATTGTTTCGGGAGCAGCGACCAGTGGCACAAGCTATGTAAATCTCACAGCCACAACAAACAATGCAATAACAATCGCAAGTAGCATAGATTTTGGTTCAGGCTATGTTAATTCATCAGTCGCCACAGCAAATATCACAAGCAACATAACTTACAACAGAAGCACAGGCTGGATTAACACAAGCCCCTCATGGAATACAAGCACCAATCACATAACTGTCAATAATACAGGAAATACTATTGTAAATATCACATTCAGCGCAAACCAAAGCGTTGCAGCATGGATTGGAGGAACAAACCCTGATGCCAGAGCATTCTTTGGAGATAATGAAAACAATAGCTGCACAGGAACCTATAACACACAACACCTGCAAATAAATACAACAGAACAACTTGTGTGCACATCAACAACAAAAGGACTAGGCTTTGATTTTTATGATATTGACGATGAAATTCAAATGAATGTCCAGCTTCTTTTGCCAAATAATCTTGCAACAGGCCAAAGAAGCACCACAATCACTTTCACCTCAACAGCTAACCAATGAAGAACCGTAAAAAATTCATTTAAACACAAATTATTTCTCCTCAGATAAAATAGTAACAATTAAATAGCGATCCTCTAAAACACACTTCATGCAAAAAAATAAAACCCTTATTTTACTCATAGTAGGATTCATGGTTTTTTCAATTGGCACAACAATGCTAAATCTTAATAATATTGAAGAAAAAATGGGACGCATAATGATTTTTACTGGCGCAGCAACAAGCGGAACAGGACAAGTAAACATCACTGCTGTTTCAACAGTTGCAATTACTGTAAGTGGAGATATTAATTTTGGTTCAGGATATGTTAATGAATCAAACAACACTGCAAATGTCTCAAGTCAAGACAGTTATACTTCTGTTACTGCATGGATTAATACAACAGCAGCATGGACAAACAACACTAATATTACCATAAATAATACTGGAGACAGTTTTGTTAACATAACAGTAGCAGCAAACCAAAGCGTTGCAGCATGGCTCGGCGGAACAAACCCTGAAGCACGACTCAAATTTGTAGATAATGAGGCAGGCGCATGCACAGGAAGCTATCCTGCAAACTATACAGTCCAGCCAAACGCAACAACACAAAATGTGTGCAATTCATCAACACTAGGACAAGGACTTGATTTTACACAAAATGCAGATACAATTGCAGCATACATGACAATGCTGTTGCCAAAAAACATGCTCAAAGGAACACGCTCAACAACACTCACATTTACTGCAACACAAAATCAGTAGAGAACTCGCAGTTTAGAATTACACAAGCTTTAAAAACCAGCCCTTTATCATACATTAAAGAATACTCATAGGAGGATAAATTATCATGGCAAAAGCAAAACCACACTTAAACATAGTCTTTATTGGTCACGTAGATCACGGCAAGTCAACAACAGTTGGCAGACTCTTATTTGACACAGGAAATGTTGATGAACAAAGCATGCGCAAGCTCAAAGAAAAAGCAGAAGAGCTCGGCAAAGGTGGATTTGAGTTTGCATTTGTCATGGACAACCTCAAAGAAGAACGCGAACGAGGAGTTACTATTGATCTCAGCCACAAAAAGTTTGACTCGCCAAAATACAACTTTACAATTATTGACGCACCAGGACACAGAGACTTTATCAAAAACATGATTACTGGAGCAAGCCAGGCAGACGCAGCAGTACTTGTCATTGGTTCAGAAGGAGTGCAAGCACAAACAAAAGAGCACGCATTCCTTGCAAGAACATTTGGCATTAAACAGCTTATTGTAGCATGCAATAAAATGGATCTTAATAAGTATGACCAAAACAAATTTGAAGCAGCAAAAAAAGAAGCTTCTGCATTACTGCAAAGCGTTGGATTTCCTGTAGACAAAGTACAATTCATACCACTTGCATCATACCCTGGAGAAAATGTTGCAAAGAAATCAGACAAAATGCCATGGTATACAGGACCAACACTTTTTGCAGCACTTGATAATCTAACTGTTCCAGAAAAACCAACCAATTTGCCTTTGAGACTGCCATTGCAGGATGTGTATAACATCACAGGAATAGGCGTAGTTCCTGTTGGAAAAGTAGAAACAGGCATAGTTAAAGTTGGAGATAAAGTTGTCGCAGTGCCAGGCAGAGAAGGCAAAGGAATACAAGGTGAAATAAAAACCATAGAAATGCACCACGAACAAATGCAGCAAGCAGAACCTGGAGACAATATTGGGTTCAATGTCCGTGGCATGGGAAAACAAGATATTGCACGAGGAGATGTTATTGGACACACTGACAACTGGCCAACTGTGGCAACAGAGTTTGAAGCACAGATAATTGTGCTCAATCATCCAACAGTCATGACAATAGGATACACTCCGGTGTTTCATATCCACACTGCACAAGTCGCCTGCCAGATTACCGCAATCAAGAAAAAGATCAATCCAGCAACAGGCGAAACACTGCAAGAAAATCCTGACTTTATCAAAAATGGAGATGTTGCAATAGTGCAAATAAAACCAATGCAGCCACTAGTTATTGAGAAAAAGTCAGACATACCACAACTCTCTAGATTTGCAATCAGAGACTCTGGATCAACAGTTGCTGCAGGTATGTGCATCAACCTCGTCAAAAAAGCAATGTAAACTCATTGCGGATTTATTTTTTTACCATGCAAAAAGCAAGAATCAAACTGGCAAGCGCAAACATAGACAAACTCAATCAAATATGTTCGCACATCAAAGAAATTGCAGAAAAAACAGGAGTTGACATACGAGGCCCAATACCCTTGCCAACAAAACACCTTAAAGTTGCAAGCAGAAGAACACCCTGCGGCTCAGGAAGCGCAACATGGGAACGTTTTGAAATGCGCGTTCACAAACGACTTATTGATTTAGGACTTGATGAACGAGCACTACGCATGGTCATGAGAGTACCTATACCTGAAGGGCTTAATATAGAGATAGAAATGATTGAGGCATAAGCTTTTTAATCACATTAAGCCCTACAGGCTACGAACCACAGTGAGTCTGCCTGAGGGGTTGAATATTGAAATAGAAATGATTGAAGCATAATATTTTCTTAGACACCGTTCAAACATTCAGACTCGGAACAACAGTGACGTTGCCTGAAGGATTAAATATTGAAATTGAGATTATTGAGTCTTAAGATTTTTTATGCACAGTTAATCTTGCAGGTTACGAACCAAAGTGAATCTGCCTGAAGGTTTGAATATTGAAATAGAAATGATATAAGCTTAGATATCTCTGAACCGAGCTTAATTTTTTCGCAAAAACCTTATATACTCGTCTGTAAAACAAATAGTGATGTTGCTTTGCAAAAAAAACATTATAATAACATATCTTTTAACAATAGTTTTACTCATTGCAAACATTCTTGCTTTTCAGTCAGCAGACCAGCTCACAGGAAATGCAAGCACAGTTATTATTTGCAATTCAAATCCGCCAAATATAAGTGCGATACCTAATCAGGTTGCAACTGTAGGAACTTTATTTAGCTATCAAGCTAATGCAAGTGATCCTGAAGGAGAAACAATTGTGTACACCGACAATAGTGCATTTTTTGATATCAGCAATACAGGACTTATTAGTTTCACACCAGTAACAGGACAAGAAGGAAGCACAGAATTAACTATTGGTGCCACAGATGTGTGTAGCACTGCAACAACAAAATTCACACTTTTAATTCAAGCAGATCCAACTGCTCAACAAACAACAAGCAGAAGTGGCACAAGCGGTCGGCGAGAATTACCCCAAGCACCATCCATAGAAACAGCACAGCCAGTTATACAAAAACTTCCAAAAAGAATCATCACACCAGCACCTTCAAAACCAACATTTGACTCAGTTTCAAGAACTAACAAAAGTGTTGTCCCAAGTGAACCTAGCACAGAACAACCAACAACATTAATCACACCACCAACACTTCCTCAACCTCTTTCGCGGAAAATAAACAATGCTATTTTTATTACTTCAATAATAATATTAATAATAATCTGCATAATTCTGCTGCTGTTTTTATTTTGGTTATACAAAAAACACAAAAAAAGAAATACCGCGTCAGTTGCAGTCAGCATAGCACCAAAACAGTTTACACTCCTCCTTCTTACTGCAACAGTTTTTATAACAGTCATTGGAGGCAATATTGCACTTCAATCAACACTACAAACACTCGCAGGCAGTGCAGTAGCAGATGGACAAGTAAGATACTGTGTCACACATCAACCATATGTTTTTCCTATTGCAGATACCAGCATATTTGCAACAGCAACATGGCAACTTCAAGTAATAGCAAGCGATGACGATGCAGACACTCTCACCTATCTTGATGACACAAGTCTTTTTGACATTAACACGACAAGCGGACTTATTTCCTTCACACCAAGCAATGACCAGACAGGAGTTTATGCTATAACAATTACAGCAAAAGACATCTGTACCAATTACACACGAACATTTGGGCTAACTGTAAAAGCATTACCTGAAACAAGCAGCGCAGGAGGAGGAGGAGGTGGCGGCGGAGGCGGAAGCAGTTCAAGTTCTTCAAGCAGTGCAACAAATAGTTCTTCAATTGAATCACCAGTCACAACAAGCAGTTCAAGTCAAACAACAAGCACTTCAATTTCAGGATACAAAGAAATAATTGTTGCACCAGTCACTAATGAGCAAGTGCAAGAAGTCACTCTTTTCTTAAACTCAGAAGCAACACCTGAAGAAAAAGGAAGCGAAAAAAAGTCTGCAGTACAAGTTATTTCACATGCAAGAAAACCATCAACAGTAACTACACCACCACCAAGAATAACATACAAATATCTTGAGATTAAACCACAAGTTGCATCAAGCAAAATAGCTTCAGGAATAATTAAATTCAGCGTGGATAAATCATGGGCGTACAAAGAAAATATTGATGAGAAAAAAATCGCGCTGGCACTTTACCGAAGTGGACAATGGGAAAAATTACCCACCACACTAATTGGCAGTGGCCAAAAAGAATATCATTACGCAGCAACAACACAAGGATTCTCATATTTTGCAATAACTGGAGAAAAAAGAACCACTAATGAACCACGAGCGCCAGAAACTGAAGCACCTGCAACAGAAGAAGCTTCAGAAGGAGTTACTGCACAAGAAACACTTGCCAAAATTTTTAGAGAAACAACAAATGCAGTAGCACAACAACAAAAAATACTTACTGGCATAGGAATTTTTGTCATTCTCACTGTTGTGTTTGTTATTGGAGAAATATGGCTCAAACACCGAAAGGGGAGAAAAAAATAAGAGCTAACTTTTTCAGTATTAGACTAAATTGTTGATAAAAAAACAGTGCCTGCTTTCATGCACCAACCTGACCTTCAGTCAAGCCCTTTCGCTTGCGAATACCCATCATGATTTTGTCTTGCATTTCACTTGGCACGCGCTCAAATACTTGATCCATTAAAGAGCTCATACCACGTCCACCAGTTGCACTACGCAATTCAGAACTCCAGCCAAGCATTTCACCAACAGGAAGACGCGCCTTGATATTTACTTGATTGCCCTCCTGAGTAAGCTCAAGCACTTGTCCGCGCTTGTTCATAACAAGCTTTGTTACATCACCAGTAAATTCACCCGGAGCCTCAATAAGATGTGTTTGAACTGGCTCAAGCATAGACGCAGCACCGCCCATCATAGCAAGCTTAATACCTTCACGCACACAAGGATACATTTGTGCAGGACCGCGATGAATAGCGTCCTCATGTAATTTTGCATCAACAAGAGTTACCTTCACACCATTACAAGGCTCACGCGCAAGAGGACCCTCATCCATGACTTGATTAAATCCGTCAAGAATAAGCTCAATTGCTTCAATAAGCTGCACAATACCACGAGTCGCATCAAGAAGAATATTTCCCTTGTACACCGCGCGCAATGACAGCGCAGTATCATTGTCATAACCTGCATCCACAAGAGTGTCACGCAAGGCAAGGTCTTTCTTTTTAATTCTACCCTCGGGCAGATCACCATTTTTGATAAGCTCGCGAATATGAGGCTCTAAAGGTTCAACAATAAAGTATAATTTATTATGTTTGTTAGGACTCTTGCCCTCCATAAGCTGAGATTTCTTGCCCACAGTCTCACGATACACAACAATAGGAGGAGATGTTTTAATCTGCACACCTTTTTCAGTAAGAATACGCCCTTCAATAATTTCCAAGTGAAGCTCTCCCATGCCAGACATCAAGTTCTCACCAGTCTCCTGATTAATAGAAATCTTAATAGAAGGATCTTCTTTTGCAACCTTACGCAGCACCTCAACAAGCTTGCTTAAATCCTGAGGCTTTGCTGGCTCAATAGCTTTTGTAATGACTGGCTCAAAAATGTGTTTAAGCTCTTCAAAAGGCTGATCAGGCTCAAGAGTGATAGTTTCACCAGCATTGCCATTAATTCCTGCAAGAGCACACACATTACCTGCAGGAACCTCAGAAATTGCCTCAGGCTTAATGCCTTGATACATAAGCACTTGCGCAATACGCTGATGAGCCTTTGCATTATTCAAATAAACATTCATTCCTTCTTTTAATGTTCCTGCATATAATCTGCCTGCAGCAATTTCTCTGCCAAACTTAGGGTCAATAGTAATTCTTGTGATAACAAAACCAAGCTTGTTGGCAGGATCGCAATTTATCAAACTCTTGCCAAGCTCAGAAGTGAGTTCACCGCGCCAAATTTTAGGAATACGATATTTCTGGGCTTCAGCAGGATTAGGTAAATGTTTAATTGCCATGTCAAGCAACACTTCATGACAAGGCATGTTAGCCCAGACATATTTTTCACGCTCTTCACCTTCTAATTGATAAATTTTAAGCACGTCCTTGAATGTAACACCTTTTTTCTGCATAAAAGGCAATGATAAAGCCCAGTTATCTCTTGCACTGCCAAAACATACACTGCCATCAGCAAAATTCACTTTCCACTTTTGCTTAAACTCAGGCTCAGCAATTTGTTCAATCAAACGATTAAACTCAATAATAAGTTCTGCCATACGTTTTTGAATCTGTTCAGGAGTAAATAACATCTCATTAATCAAACGATCAACTTTGTTAATAAAAAGAACTGGTCTCACACGTTCTCGCAACCCCTGCTTAAGCACAGTTTCAGTCTGAGGCATAATACCCTCTGAAGCGCAAATAAGCACAATAGTTCCATCAATAGCACGCATTGCTCTAGTAACATTACCGCCAAAATCAATGTGACCAGGAGTATCAATCAAATTAATCAAATATTCTTCAGGACCAAATGTGTGCACCATTGAAACATTTGCAGCATCAACAGTAAGCAAACGCTCTTGCTCATCGTCGTGCTGCCATGTTGCCATGCCTTTATCCAAATCACCAGCAGATGCCTTAGACATAAGACCGGCAGCAGCAAGAAGATTGTCTGTAAGAGCTGTTTTTCCGTGGTGGATGTGGGCAGATGTTGCAATATTACGAACATGAGTTATTTTGTTTGCCAAACGCTTCATGCGCTCAAGTTTTTCATCAGCCATATTTCATCATCTCTTGCTCTTTAGCATAAATTCATCAGAGCATATTATCCATGCATAATTGCCCAATCATGACGAGGATAGTCAAACAATTCCTCATCCTTAAACCAGACTTTAATTTCACGCTCAGCTTCTTTTACACTGCCTGAAGCGTGCACAAGACCACGCACAACGCGCTTATCCTCGTCTGCTTTATCATAACTATCTGTGCTAAAATCACCACGAATAGTTCCTGGAAGAGCTGAACGCGGCTCTGTATCACCCACAATTTTTCTTCCCAGCTCAACTGCATGATAACCCTCAAATACAATTGCAATAACAGGCGCTTGAAGACCTTTCATGTTCCACTCACGGATACGGGCTCCAATTTCTTCATCAGACTCTTTGATAGCAATACCTCTTGAGCTCATCTTCTCTCTTGTCTTAGCACCAACACTTTTCTTCCAGACAAGATCATCTGCATAGTGAATTCCCAATTTCTCTGATGTAGGATTCAACATGCGCATGCCTGCAATACGAAAACCTTTTTGTTCAAAACGCGAAATAATCTGTCCTACAATAGCTCGCTGGACTGTGTCAGGTTTTAAAATAACAAGAGTGCACTCAGGAGTCACCATCGCTTAAACTCCTTTGTCATCCTTTTTTTTATGTGACTTTTTTTCCAGACGATATGCGCCAGTCCATTTGGTGGTTCTCGGAACATGCTCAAGCTTAAACAAATTCTTCTCACATTTTGCACGGCAAAAAGGATACATATGACCATCGTTTTTTATCAGAGTAAAACCTGTGCCAGGATGCACTGTTCTTCTGCAAAAACTACAGCGCGCCATTTAATTAGACCCCCTGCCAGACTTGTTCAATGGACGGGCTTCAAATTCAGTTTCGCGAAGCATCAAAATATCATCAACTTGAATAGGACCTTTTACATTACGGCGAAGCACCTTGTCTTTATCTCTGCCATCTAAAATTCTGACACGAACCTGAATTGCCTCGCCACGCGTACCAGTACGACCAATCACTTCTTCAACACGACCAGGAGTTGCAAATGAAAATTTCACAGCACCAGAATCTTGTTTTTGCTGAGCTCTCTTATCTGCAGAACGATCATCAGCTCTTGCTTCAGGCTTTGCTTCAGACTGCGGTTTATCTGCCATTACAACTCCTTAAGAATATTCTTGGCTTCACCCTCATTAACAATAACAACAGCAGCAGCGCCAACACGCACACCAGCAGCAATACCTAATTCTTCTTTGGTCGCAACTTCAACACACTTAACTGCTTTTTCTTTGCACAACAAAGGAAGATGCATGACAATCTCAGGAGGATGAACATCCTTTGCATACACAACTAATTTTGCAACACCGCGCTCAATGCATTTAGTAACTTCATTAGCTCCTTTTTTAATCTTGCCAGTTGTACGAGCAAGTTCCACAGCCTCAAGGGCACGTTCAGCACTCATAAAGATCCTCCTGTGGAGAAAACTCCCCACTCTGCCTTACGGCATCATTGTTTGGTAACACAAAGAGAAAGGAAGTGATTTATAAACATTGTGGTGAGATTCGGAGAAGATTATTTCGCGCAAGAAAAGCACAACTCTGGCAGATAGTGCTGTCAAAAGAGGGAGTTAGAGGAGGGTGTGAGTCGGTGAGATGAAAAGAAGTGAGAAAACATGAAATTTAAAGTAATTAACACAAAGCACCATTTCAAAAAATCAACGCAAGCTTTAAGTATGTCTTTACCTGAGCCACACAGATGATGGAAACTATTGAAGACTTGATTGAGTCACTACCCACTCCTGCTGCCAAAGAAAATGCAATTATTGCAGCAGCGGTTAATCGCGGAATCTTAGGCAACACAGTGCTACCAGTTACACCAAAACATCTTCAAACTGCGCTCAGTTCACTTTTTGTTTCATGTACTGACTGTAATATGCTACTCACACCAGAAAACTTACTCATGTTAAAACCAGATTTTTTGCGACAACTTGAAGCAATACTTGTTGACAGAAAGTTTTATGAGTGCGCGCATAGAATTTCAGTACATCTCAATGAACACGCGAGAAGTGCAGAACACCTCATCAAGCAAAAAAAATATTTTGAAGCAATTGATTACGCGCAAAAACAGTGCCCTGACAGAATAGGTGAGATAACTCAGTCTGCTGCAAAACACATATTCGCAACATATTACCTCATATCTGAGAAAGGTCTTGACAGCAAGCTGAGCAGAAGACCAGTAACTTCTGAGGAGAACCGTAACAAACTACTTATCAAGCTTTATGAGGAGTGTATTGCGCGCAAGTGGGAACTACCTGCAGGCCAGTTACAAAGTTTGCTGGGAAATCACGAAGCTTCAGCTCAACACTATGAAAACGCATTTTGGTTCAGTAATGCAGCACGAGAGTATCTCAATGCAGGGAAAAGATTAGAAGCAGTTCAGACTTTAGTAAGCCACGGATGGTTTGAAGAAGGAGAAAAACTCATCCACACTCTTGTAGAAGAAGATTGTTCTCTAGAAGAACCCCTGGAAAAAATGTTGAGTGATGCTTCTGAACAAAAACAAGAATATTTTATCGCGGCAAGAATACAATCAAAACGTGGAGAATATGTTTCCGCTCTCAATAACTACAAAAAGCTATTTGAAAAACGAGAAGCTGACCTAAACTCAGGCATTGGACTGGCAGCACACGATATTTGCAAAATAGTAAATTTCCTTTTTGAAACAGATGTGCACCAAGCAACTCCAGCACTAGAATTTTTAATGAAACACAGTGCAGAGCAGCGCAGCTATAAACTTGCACATGCTATTGCAACAAGACTTAAATCACCACTTGCAGACACATATGCTCTTTTCACTAACATTTCTTGATGTTTTTTCAACAGTTTTTTACTATTCACGTTCAGCATCTTTTGAGAATATAATTGCACACTATAAAAAAAATCAATTCCGCAACCTTTATATACGTGCCACTAATAGCATCCATTACAAATTGTGTAAATTAAAGCAAAACATACCCAAAAAGGGGGGAAAATAACAGCAAAAAACCATGAAAACCACGCTCAAACAGCCATACAAACAGTTTTTTGGCACGCTTGCCAACCAGCACAGATTAGACATTATCACTGCACTTGCACAAGGAGCTAAAAATGTAAGCGAGCTATGCGATCATACCAAAAAAAATCAGACAACACTCTCACACAATCTCACCAGACTTGAAATCTGCGGATTTGTCACAGTGCAGCAAGAAGGGAAAAAACGCATTTACACACTCAACCAGAAAACAATTAAGCCACTACTAAATCTCATGCAGACACATGTACACAACCACTGCAGGCACGTCATAGGAGGCTTGACATGACTCAAGAACCAGCCTGCTGCAGACAAGGAGTGAGAACACGCATCAAAGACTTTTGGTATAACACACACGAATATCCTGCAGAATACACACTACTCAAACACGGCGGAATCACACTCTTAATTTTATTGGCGATTCAAGCAATACTCACTTTTTTATTGCCAGAAACAGCACTCACAAAGTACGCATGGTGGATAGCATATGCAAGCACCAGCGTAGTCAGTATTGCAGTTGGAGTTGCACATCTTAAAGCATATCAGACAACTATTGATTGCATGACAGGAATGATGATAGGCATGACAATAGGCATGCAAACAGGAATGATGATAGGCACTATTCTAGGTGCAACAAATGGATTATTCATTGGCGCAATAATTAGCATGATACTTGCCATAAGCATTGGCATATACACTGGCAGGTGCTGTGGAATCATGGGAGTCATGGAAGGCATGATGGCAGGAACAATGGGAGGAACCATGGGTGCAATGATTGGCACTATGTTTAACGTAGACCACATACTCTGGTTCATGCCATTATTCATGCTTGTTAATATCGCAATTATGATCGGGTTTAGCATCATGCTGTATGAAGAAATATCTGCAAAACAAAAACCAGAAACAAAAACAATATCACAAAGCAAATTTTTGATGCTGTGCACAATTGCAGTTCTTCTTATTAGCCTGCTCATTCTCTGGGGACCTCGCACAGGAATTGCAGCACTTGGGTGAACACATGGAAAACAGCACAGAAAAAGAAACAAAAAACAATTCGCCTGATCAAACAGAAGATGCAGGAAAAGAAACTTCAGAATACTTCAACAAAGAAAAACAAAAACCAAATAAACTTGTTTTTATTATCACAGGAATCATTGTTCTTTTATTTATTGTTTTGGCTACAAAAGCATTTATGAGCGTACAATCAAATAATCCGCAACAAACACCAACACTGCTTCAAGCAACACCAAATGGAATTCCTAATGAAAAAGGCGAAATAATTTTAAGCTGGGGAAAACTCAATTATGAGCCGCAAGTCATTCAAGCGCAAGCAGGAAAACCATTACGAATAATTGGAGACATGAAACGACTCACAGGATGCTACAGGTCACTTCAAATCAATGAACTGGGAGTAAGCAAGTACTTTAAAGAAGGAGACTCAGTGCTGGAATTCACACCCACACAAAAAGGAAACTTTCCCTTTAGTTGCAGCATGGGAATGGGCAGTGGAATACTTGTTGTGGTGTAAAATTTTATTAGAGGATAATCAAAACAAAATGGTCACGCGTAATGAAGTCATTGCAGGAATTATCATTACCTTAGTTTACATTTCAATTACTGTATGGATAAGTGATTTTTATACAACACTTACCACAATACCCTACTATCTAAGCAGTATTAATTGGTTAGAATTAGGCACTTCAATACTGTTTACGATAAGCATTGGAGTATTGATTGCAGCAAATGCAGTGCTTAGCTACAGCAAGTACACAGCACACAAAAAAATCAAAACACAGAGCACAGCAACATGCATTGCAGCAATTGGCGGAATAAGCACAGGAGTGTGCCCTGCATGCCTTGGCGGACTTGTGCCTGTAATAGCAAGCAGTTTTGGAATAACACTAAGCTGGACAGCACTGCCTTTTCGCGGATTAGAAGTACAAGCAGGCATTATTGCACTACTCGGAGGAACACTAATATGGCAACACAAAAAACAAAACTAAGCATTAGTGGAATGCACTGCGCAAGCTGTGCAAACACACTCACAAAAGCATTTACTGAATTAAAAGGAGTCAAAAAAGCAAGTGTAGAATTTGCTACAAAAACCGCAACAATAGAACATGAGCAAACACTAACTCTTTCAGACCTAAAAACAGTTGTGAAAAAAGCAGGATATGGTGCAGCATGAGCATTCAATTCACAAAAAATCAGCAAATAAGCACTATTTGAAGGAGATCTGACATGAAAACACAGACAACAAAACTAAGTATAACTGGAATGCACTGCGCAAGCTGTGTAAACACACTCACCAAAGCATTCAACAAAACAAAAGGAGTGAGCACAGCATCAGTAAACTTTGCCACAGCAAACGCACGTATAGATCACGATAGCGACTTAACAACTGATGATTTAATTACTGTTGTGAAAAAAGCAGGCTACACTGCAGAACTGGCTTCAAAAAACAAAAAGAACCACAACACTGCAGACAAAAAACACTATCTAAAAAAATTCATAATAAGCAGTATTTTTTCAATCCCCGCATTACTTATTGGCATTCTATTCATGGAAGAAGGAATGGTATTTACAGGACTTGAACTACCTTACGCAACACTCGTATTACTCCTACTCGCAACACCAGTACAGTTTTATGTAGGCTGGGACTTTTACAAAGGAACATGGACTGCGCTGAAAAACAAAACCGCAAACAATGGCCGCACTGTTCTTTTCGTTAGCCATAATTTGACTGCCATCAACGCATTCTGTCATCGCGGTGTGTTCTTGGATCACGGGCGTCTTACCGAGCACGGTGCTATTTCCG
>Ga0082335_1005290_pt1 | contig 18025 bp, 14 predicted proteins | sample Subgrocontami58m_FD_72375 | JGI IMG/M metagenome (GOLD analysis project Ga0082335, IMG submission 72375) | Subsurface groundwater microbial communities from S. Glens Falls, New York, USA - GMW37 contaminated, 5.8 m (SPADES assembly) (version 2) ... | reverse complement strand
ATTCCATTGCTCTAAAGCTGTCATTCCCGCATGTTTTTAGCGGGAATCTAGGATGGACGAACCTCTGGATACCCGATAAAAGCATTCGGGTATGACAAAAGCCGGTACAGGCAAATTCCTAACCGGACAATGCTGAGAAAACCTCATAATTCGAAATTCCTTGTTCGCTATTCGTTATTCAATACACGGTTAAATTGATCCGTCATTTTAAGTTAGCGCTTATGACCCCTGCCCCCCAACGCCTAAAGGACATTTCTTAAAAACCTGCCTGTATAGGAACGGTCAATTTCTGAAATTTGTTCAGGGGTGCCTGTAGCCACAACATAGCCGCCGTGTATGCCGCCTTCAGGGCCTAAATCAATGATGTAATCTGCTGTCTTGACAACCTCCAGGTTATGTTCTATAACCAATACGGTATTACCCAGATCGACTAATCGGTGTAAAATTTTCAGGAGCTGTTGTATATCAGCAAAGTGCAGTCCTGTAGTAGGTTCATCCAGGATATACAGTGTTTTCCCGGTTGCCTGTTTGGATAGCTCCGTGGCAAGTTTGATTCGTTGTGCCTCCCCGCCTGATAACGAGGTGCTGGGCTGCCCTAATTTCATGTATCCCAGCCCGACATCCACGAGTGTTTTTAAAAGACGTTCGATTTTTGGAATATTTTTGAAAAATCGGTGCGCATCTTCAACGTACATATCCAGAACGTCCGAGATGCTTTTATCTTTGTAAGTAACTTCCAGCGTCGCCTTGTTATATCTTTTTCTTTCGCATTCTTCGCATGCAACATACATATCGGGCAAAAAATGCATTTCCACTTTTTTGATTCCTTGTCCTTTGCACGTCTCACATCGCCCACCACTGATATTGAAACTGTATCTTCCTGCCGTATAACCGCGGATCTTTGCCTCTTGAGTTTGCGCGAAGAGGGAACGAATGAGATCAAATGCCTTGGTGTAAGTGGCAGGATTTGAGCGCGGGGTTCGTCCGATGGGTGATTGATCAACTTCTATAACCTTGTCAATATGTTCAACGCCGAGTATTTTATCATGTTCTCCGGGGGATTCATGACTGCCATACAGTAATTTGGCAAGCGAGCGATGCAGGATGTCGTTAACCAGTGTGCTTTTCCCTGAGCCGGACACGCCGGTAACACAGCAAAAGGTTTTTAAAGGGATTTTTACATTGATGGACTTAAGATTATGGGCGCGTGCACCCCGTATTTCAACGGAGTTTTTCAGATGAATAGCTCTTCGTTTCTCGGGAAGCGGTATGGAAAGACTTTGGTTGAGATACTGTCCGGTTAATGAATTGGGATTGCCGGAGATTTCTTCCGGCGTACCCTGTGCGACGATACTGCCGCCCCGCTCTCCGGCACCAGGGCCTAGATCGAGGATATGGTCTGCATGGCGGATGGTATATTCGTCGTGTTCTACCAGGATGACCGTGTTTCCATTGTTTCGTAAGGTAATTAAGGTTTTCAGAAGGCGTTCGTTATCCCGTGGATGAAGCCCTATGGTGGGTTCATCCAGCACGTAACAAATGCCGACAAGGCCGGAGCCAACTTGTTTGGCAAGCTGAGTTCTTTGTGCTTCACCTCCGGAAAGAGTATCGCTGCTGCGTCCCAGGGTTACATAGTGTAATCCGACATCTATCATAAAGCAAAGTTTGCTCTGAATTTCCTTCAGGATTTGTTTCGAAACAATTGCTTGTTGGCCGCTTAATTTCAGGTTTTTGAAAAAGCGCAGGGCCTCTTCTATGGTTAGATCCATTATTTCATGGATGGATTTGTGTTCGATTTTAACTGAAAGGGATTCGGGTCGCAGTCTGGCTCCTTTGCAAACAGTGCAGGTTCGGTAACTCATATAACCGGCAAGACGGCTCAGGATACGACCGCTGGTCGTTTTTTCGTACATACGCTTGAGATTGGGGATGACTCCTTCGAAATCCTCTGCGCCAAAAAGCAGGCTATCTATGGCCTCTTTCGGTAGTTTTATAAAAGGGGTGTTCAGGGAAACTGAAAAAGTTTTTGAAAATACTTTGATTTGATTGTCGTAATGGGTCTGGGTTAGTGATCCCCAATTTTGCCAGGCGTCGATGGTGCCATCCTTGATGCTAAGATGTTTGTCAGGGACAATCAGCTCAGGGTCGAAATCAAAGGTATTTCCGAGTCCATCACAATCAGGACAAGCGCCGTAAGGACTGTTAAACGAAAACATGCGGGGCGTCAGTTCTTCATAGCCCCTTCCGCATTTTGGGCAGGCGTATCGTTCGCTGAGGACATGGTCGGTAGAGACAGGTTTAAAACCTGTCCCTGCAATCTCCTGGCTTACCAGCATAACTCCTTCACCTAATTCCAGGCAGGTTTCAATGGAATCATAAAGGCGTGTTCGGATATCCTCCTTTATAACCAATCGATCAACAATTACGTCTATTTCATGGGTCTTATATCGCGCCAGCTTTGGTATGGTTTTGAGGTCGACAATGGCATTGTCAACACGGGCACGGACAAATCCCTTTTGAATGATTGATTGGAATATTTCACGATGTTCACCCTTTTTGCCTTTGACGAGTGGAGCAAGGAGCATCATTCTGGTTTTCGGGGGGAATTCCATAACTTTTTGTATCATCTGGTCGATGGTTTGACGGGAGATAACGCATTTACAATGATAACAAGAAGGGATGCCGATCTTTGCATATAAGAGGCGCAAATAGTCGTAAATTTCGGTGGCGGTTGCTACCGTCGAGCGTGGGCTGGGCGGGCAGGTGCGCTGTTCAATGGCAATCGTGGGTGGAAGCCCCTCGATGTGTTCCACATCGGGTTTCTGTATTTGATCTAAAAATTGTCGTGCGTAGGAGGAAAGGCTTTCAATATAACGGCGCTGACCTTCTGCATAAATGGTATCGAATGCAAGGGATGATTTTCCTGAGCCGCTGACTCCCGTAATCACCGTGAGCCGGTCACGAGGGATATCAACGCTGATTCCCTTTAAATTATGGTTCCTGGCGCCGCGGATGGCAATAACATTATGGGCATTATTTTCTATCGTCATTAGTCGAAAATAAAGTGCAATATGAAAAATGCAAAATGTAAAATTTCTGGTTAGGACATGAATGAATGGAGGGATTTTCCTATGGGAATCGAGACCAGTTTTGAACTAATTGTACGAGCAGCCGAACTCCAACACCCGTAGCGCCTTTTTGCAGATAAGCATTATTTTTTTCGCACCATGAAGTACCTGCGATATCGAGATGGACCCAGGGATATTTTTCTGTGAACTTGCTTAAGAAACAGGCGGCAGTTATCGCCCCCGCATGAGGCCCTCCGATATTTTTGATGTCTGCAATATCGCTTTTGATTTGCTCCTGATATTCTTCCCAGAGAGGCAGTTCCCAGACCCTTTCCCAGGTTTTTTCGCCGGCGATTTTGACCCTTTTTTTCAGCTCTTCATTGTTTCCCAACATACCGGAAGCGGCAGTGCCCAATGCTACCACACAAGACCCGGTAAGGGTAGCAAGATCAATTACGGCGCTGGGTTTATATTTTTCTGCATAATCCAGGGCATCGGCAAGAATTAGTCGCCCTTCTGCATCGGTATTTGCGACCTCTGCAGTCTTGCCGGAACGAAATTTAATGATGTCGCCTGGTTTGATTGCCGAACCGCTGGGCATGTTTTCGGTACAGGGTATGAGGCCGATGATATGTTGAGGCAATTTCATTTTGGATATAGCTTTAATGGCTCCCAACACGGCAGCGCCGCCCGACATATCGCTTTTCATTTGATCCATATCTTTTGCTTGTTTCAGGCATATTCCGCCAGAATCAAAGGTGAGGCCTTTTCCAACAAATACAATCGTATCCTGGTTTTTCGCGCGTGCATTGTATTCGAGTATGATAAATTTCGGGGGCTGGCTGCTGCCCTGCGAAACACCCAGTATACCGCCCATCCCAAGCTTTTTAAGTTCTGGCTTAGACAGTACTTTACATTGAATGCCAGGTTCTTTAGCCAATTTTTTTGCAGTATCGGCTAAAATAGCGGGTGTTTTATCCTGTGCGGGGGTATTGATAAGATCACGTGTAAAATAGACTGCATCTGCTATAATTTGCCCCTGTTTAGCGGCCTCGTTTGCAGGCTTAAAGGACTCTTTTTTAGACAAAAGGAGTGTAAGTGATTTAATTTCCTTTTGCTCCTCGGAGGGTACATTTTTATATCTCTGAAATTTATAAAGGGCGAGCAAACATCCTTCAACATAAGCCTGATACCATTCGATGGATGAGGGATTCGGTATTTCAATCGAATCTATTACACTGGTAACTTCACGGACGCCCATGGCGCGAGTGATGCTGGCGGTAGTCCCTGCCGCCTGTCTTACTTTATCAAGCGTTACATCTTTTTTCTTTCCCAGGCCTGCCAGCATGATGCGTTTGGCCGGGATTTTTCCGTACGTTGGAAGGGTGATTGTTTTGTTGAGTTTTGCAACAAATTCCTTTTTTTTAATTAATTCAGTAATGGCATTGTTCAGCGCTTTATCAAAGAAGACAAGAGCGCCTTCAACGGTTTTTACATCTTCGTATAGGTAAAAAACCAGCAGTTCGGCGGATTCTTTTTCAGCGATTCCTGTTTTGATGTTGACGTTCATAAAAAGCCTCAAAACCTTGTATTTTGTGACCCAATGCGGCAATTTCAGGTATGTTCGGATTATAAGGCCAGCACCGCTCCCTGTCAAGTTAGAAATTCCCCTCTTGGGAGGGAACTTCGTCGTGAGCTCAGTCGAACGATTTAGGGGTGGGTAAGTCGGTAATTCGTGAGATATCCACTGAGGTTTCACGACCCTTGTCCTCGTGAAAACGGGGAAAGGGACCCACCCCTAACCCCTCCCAAGAGGGGAATAATTTGTGCCATTATAAAATATGTGGATTAAGTTAAACACGGACAAACAAAGGAGGTATAAAAATCCCCCTTTGTTAGGTTTCTTTGAATTGGAAAGCGATGATGCACTGGACGTACTCTTCTAAAATCTTTGTCTGTTCTTCCTGTGGTAACAGACGGTAGGGGACGACCGCATCATTCATCCAGAAGCAGGTATTTTTAATAATCATACTGAGATGAAGTATCCGGGGGAGATGTTCTACAGGGTATTTTGTGAAGTCTATTCCGCTAACACCAATGGATTCTAAAAATTTCTTATGCATGGCTATCCCCTTCCTTGGGAGTTACAGAGAGTAATTAATAATTTATAGGTTCTGTTTTCACAAGCAGCAAGTCAATGTACATATTATCGGCATAAGTGTGAATTAATTTAATAAAAGATATAAATTTATACGAAATCAGAGATATGTTGTAACAAAACAATAAATATGCATTGTATCTTTTCAGCAGGGCGGTTATCATAATTAAGCGTTTGGGAATTTCAACATAATCTTTGTCATTCCTACTTTTTGCTTTTGCTGGTTCAATCGTCCTCGATTGAACCGAACTGTTTTGGTTCAGGCTACAAGCCTGAGCCAGCGCAAAAAAGAAAATTCGCTGTCGAAGGCGACCAAATTTAACGTTAGAAGGCGTAAGAGGTATGGGGAATTTAGAAAATAAAAATATCCTGATAACCTCCGGACCGACGAGAGGCTATATAGATGCCGTAAGGTATATTAGTAATAAATCCACGGGCAAATTGGGCGCTGCTATTGCAAGGGAAGCTCTCAGGAGAGATGTCTGTATAACCTTTGTTTATGGAACAGGAAGTAGTACCCCCGACATGACCTTGCTAGGTAAAGATTATGCCCGTCGATTTACACTGATTGAAATAGAGACGATTGATGACTTTTTGCTGACGATTCAGGAAAAACTCAAAGGTGTGCCATTCGATGCCATCATACACGCTATGGCGGTGCTGGATTATGCCCCGGAAAAACAGAGTGAGGGTAAAATAGCTTCGGTGAAAGATACGCTGGCGATAACCTTACGAAAAACGCCCAAGGTTATAAAGCAAATACGGACTTTATGGCCGCATACTTTTCTGATAGGGTTTAAATTAGAGGTAGGCGTATCGAAAGATGAACTTGTTGAAAGGGCGTATGCCTCCATGATAGAAAGCGGAGCGGATTTAGTCGTAGCCAATAATCAAAATGAAATTGTAAGTGATAAACACCGTGCATACCTCATTAATTCGCACAAAGAGGTAGAATCAAGATGTGAGACCAGGCAGGACATAGCAAGCAATCTGATGGAGTTAATAGCAAGAAATTGTAACCGGTTGCGTTGAGTTTTGCTGTTATGTTACGTTGGTGTGCCGTATCACATTATAGACATCGGTGGGTTTATTAACGCCCTTCAGTTTTACGTTTTTAATTTCCTCCGTTTCCAGTTTTATATTTTTTATTTCATTTAATGTCCGAGGGCTAATCAAAATCTGTCCTGCCTTTGCCTCAAGCTGTAATCTATGGGCAATATTGACCTGATGTCCTATAACCGTATAACTCAATTGGGTAGCTGAGCCGACATTCCCCACCGTAGCATATCCGGTATTTATGCCAAAACATATATCGATATTACAGCCGTGCTCAAGCCAATGTTTTCGGAGTTCCTGTGTTTTTTCACGCATTTCTATCGCCATCCTGACTGCCCTCTCAGCATGATCCTCAAAATTAATCGGATCTCCAAAAAAAACAAGGATGCCATCCCCAATGAATTTGTCAAGTGTGCCTCCATAGGTAAAGATAATTTTGGTCATTTCAGTGAAATATTCGTTTAATAGATTTATTGTATCTTCCGGCTCCATACTTTCAGATGCCTCAGTAAAACCTTTCAGATCGGCAAAGCATATCGTCAATAATTTTCTGGCATTGATCAGATATTTATCGCTTCCATTCGAGATGATACTTTCAGCAATTTGAGGTGATACGTATCTTTTCAAACGACTAGTCCTCTGGATTTCTTCTACCTGTTTTTTCACCTTGTCTTCCAGGGTGTGATTAAATTCTTCAATGAGTTTATTTCGCTCCTTAAGGGTTTCATTGAGCTTAACGTTCTCTACGATATTTTTGTATGATTCCACTGCACCCGCAACCGTATCGAGCAGTTGTTCAGGATCGGTGCCCTTAACGACATAGGCATGTGGTCGAAAGTGCTTACGGATATCAATCCTTTTTTCCCTTTCGTCATAGCCTGTATGAAAGATGATGGGGATGTAATGATTTTTAGATTTAAGAATCTCAAAGACGTCCAGTCCAGACATGTCTGGCATATTAATATCCAGTATCACTCCAAAGACGCTGTCGTTAAATTTGTCAATCGCCTGTTTTCCTCCACTGCAAGTTAGGACGTCGTATCCTTCTTCCTCCAGGATAACAGTTGTAGTTTGTAAAATTGAGGGGTCATCATCTACGAGCATGATACAGATTTTATTCGGTATTTCTTGTATCATTTTTTGTCCTTTATGTTTTAGTGATGGGTAATTTAACGGTAAAACTTGTCCCTTCCCCTTCTTTACTCTTTAAATCAATAAATCCTTCGTGCCTCTGAATGATGTTTAAACTGATGGCTAGACCCAGGCCAATTCCTTTGGGTTTTGTGGTAAACAGGGGGTCAAATATCTTATTTTTAACCGTATCGGGTATGCCACACCCGGTATCAGTTATCGTAATGGCTAAAAAGTCATTTTCTCTTTGTGCAAGGATCGTTAACCAACCACCGTTCGGCATGGCATCCAGGGCATTTTGAATAAGGTTTATTAATACCTGCTCGATCTGGTTTGCATCGACAGGTACCAAAGGCAGGGCATCTTCTACCTGAACAACTTTATTAATTTTATCAGGTATTTTAAGTCTTGAAAGAGAAGATTCAATAAGGGAATGAATATTCGTGGGAGATACTGCAGGTTTTGCCGTCCTTGAGAATCCCAAAAGGTCGTTGACGATTTTTATGCTCCGGTCTGTTTCCTTCTCGATGATTTCCACTAATTGATTTACTTTTTGATCATCGTTTAATACGTTGTGATGTACGGCTTTCTTTTTTATGATGAAAAGCGCATTTCTGATTGCTCCAAGCGGATTTCTCAATTCATGTCCAACGCCCGATGCCAGCTTACCCACAACTGCCAATTTTTCCGAGCGTACCAGGCGTTCTTGTGCCTCGTTCAATTGTTCATTTATTTTGACTAATTCTTTATTTGCGTTGGATAGGTTGTTAACATTTTCCCGTAACTGTGCCATAATCTTTTCTTTTTCATCATAAGAGGCCTTGAGCGCCCTGGTCATCTGATTGAAGTTCATGGATAGTTGCCCAATCTCGTCTCTGGAGCGGATATTTACTGAGCGTGTGAGGTTCCCCTTAGCGATATCAAGGGTAATGCTCGCCATGTGTCGTATGGGAGAAACAAAGTATTTGGTAAGAAAGAACGTAATGCATATTCCTCCAAAAACGATACACACTCCCATAGGAATAATGCTTCGCAGAATAATCCTGTGAATTCTTTCATTCAATTTGTGTGGGGATAAACCGATTTGTACGAAACCTAAAATCTTTTGTTCTGCTTTTGCAGGAATTTCGCCCAAAAGTTGCGCTGCAAATGCTTCTTCAGAAAAGGTCTGCTTTTCAACAACAGGGATTGAAAAATCATAAAAAGTCTCGCCAGAAGAGGTAATCATGCGATGGGTAAGCTGTACATCCGAGCCTTGGTAGTCATGTCTGGTGGGAATTTCTTTCATCTGGATGTTTAGCCACGAAGCATTCTCTTCGACCAGGACTGTTTTAATATTTGATATACGCCAGTAACCAATTTCCTCTTCCCTGTCGAGCGCCTGGGCCTTTTTGACAGGGGCGTCCAGAAATGCCGACTGTGTGTAGTTCAGCGCATGTTTAACCTCATTGTCCTGAGCGAGCAGTATAACAAGAGACGTGCCTAATTTTCTCAGCGCCTCTTCCTGTTGTCTTTTTGAATAGATTAAAAAGAAGAGACAACTGAGTATTCCGATAATGATTATCAGCATACCCATAAAGAGGATAAGTTTAGTGCGAAGGCCAAACATGTGATTATAAAATCAAAATATTATGGATATAAAACTACATCCGGATGGGATTGAAAGGATGTCAGATTTATCCCGATTATTTCCGCAGTTTGGGTATTTAAGGTCAGCTTCAATTTATCCGGTTGTTTAATGCCGAGCGAAGTTGTCGCAGGATTGCTCAATAACGTTTGTGCCATTCGGGCTGCCTGACGACCCGTGTAGACATAATCTGGTGAAACTGAAACGAGCGCCCCTGCCTTCACTATTGCATCCGAAGTGCAGAATATAGGCAGGTGATGTTCTAGAAGTGTTTTCGAGATAGCATTGAGTGAGGTCTTTGTAATGACTGTGCTATCAGGTATCATCCATAAGGCGTCAATTTTATCGATCATATTTTTTAGCGCCGGCGCAACTTCACTTTCCGACGCGACCTCTTTTTTAATGAAATTAAATTCAAGTTTTTTTGTCACGCGGTCAGCCTCCGAGACGATATTCCCGGTCTTTGCAGGATCATAAATGACCCCTACATTTTTACGCGCGCCAAGAAGCTCTTTGAGAATGGTAAATTGATCTTCCACGGACACCTCCGAAGAAATACCCGTTATATTGGTACCCTCCAGGTTAAATCGCTTGTGATTGATTACCATGCAGAAGATAATGGGGGTATCGGTGAATTGCTCTTTTACGAGGGTGGCCGCGAGTATGCCCACAGCCAGGACAAGATCGGGTTTGTGTTTGCTGTCCTTGATATCTTGAATGATTCTTTTGCCTTCGTCTGCATCTCCATTCAGGTTATAGATTGCATCTATGGAGATGTTTTTTCCCTTGATTCCCTCTTCAAACCCCTTAATTGCCTCGTTATAAGCTGCAATTTGCTGGCTTTGAACAATGACGACCGTGTTTTCTTTGGCAAAAATTTGAGGGGAAAGGAATGAGATTTGGGAAAGAAAGGCGAGGATAAACCACAAGGCGGTGAAAATTTGCATATTACTTTTATGAAGGTATTTTTCTATCATGCCTAGAAGATAAGTTTGATGAATCTAAATTATTATCTTATTGTTTTGAAAATACCTGAAGCCGTAACCTTTGTTATTTCAGGTGGAATTTGAAATTTTCATGTTTCTGTTTTCATGGTAACTAAAGATTCCTAATTTATTAATCAAAAAATATGCCATACATTGATTTTTATCAATTTGATTTAATCTTAATATTTGTTCGAGATTATGTCAACAGAAGAAAATTGCATTTACAAATTTAAATAAACGAGTTTCAGATTTTTTATTAAAAGGAGAAAAAGGTTCAAATATGTACAAAAATATCAATAATGGTCTATTGACGTTCTCTCGGTGTGTTTTATATAAAAATAAATTCTTTTTGACAAAAAACACGCTTATGGTATACTTCCCCTGATTAGATAGGACTTATTAAGTTTGCATGAAGGAATCGAACATCATTTCAGGAGGCTGTACGCTGTCCATGCGCTTTCGGTGGAAAAGTTATATTTTTATACCTTTTCTTGCCATCTTTTATTTGTGCGGTTGTTATGCCCCGCCCGCATTCAAACCGATTACTGTCGTGAAGCCCCCCAGAAAAGTAGAACCTTATATTATCAGTCAACTGGATCGTTATTTTGTACGGGACTGGAAATACGTTGTCATCCATCACAGCGCCTCACCAACCGGCTGCGCCACTGAATTTGATAAATATCACCGGGAGAAAAAAGGTTGGGAAAATGGACTGGGATATCATTTTGTGATCGGGAATGGGCATGGTTCTGGTGATGGACAGATTGAGATAGGCAATAGATGGGTCAATCAGATAGATGGCGCCCATGCCGGTGTCCAGGAATACAATCATTATGGCATCGGAATATGCCTGGTGGGAAACTTCAACGAAAGCTACCCCACCGCGGCTCAAATGGCTTCGCTTGCGGCATTAGTAGGGTATCTCCAAGACCGGTGTCACATCACTTCAGAAAATATAATTATGCACAGGCATTTCAGAGAGACAGAATGCCCTGGAAGAAATTTTCCCTATTATAAAGTGCTTGCGAAAACCGTTCGATGGTAGTTTCTGGCAGGTTGGCAGCAGAAATCAATGTAGCGTGAACTTCAGTTCGCTTATATCCTATGCGAACTAAAGTTCGCACTACAACTGCAACTTTGGAATTCTTTAGTATCAAGACTAAATGATACCTCTCCGTGATCGAAATCCGTCGGGTACCTTTCCATTTGTTACCGTTAGTATTATTCTTTTAAACGTACTCGTCTTTCTTTTTGAACTCTCTTTAGGACGACGCCAATTAGATGCCTTCCTCTTTCAATTTGGCGTTATTCCTGTCAAAGTATTCTATTCCGCAGATATCCCTGGTTCCACTTTTGTAAATACCTATTTTCCTTTTCTCAGTTTTATGTTTCTCCACGGAGGGTTCATCCATCTCATAGGAAATATGTGGTATTTGTGGATTTTCGGGGATAATATTGAGGATAAGCTGGGACGTTTCAAATTCATCCTATTTTATCTCCTCTGCGGGATTGGGTCCGCAGTTGTACATGTTTATTTCAACAGCCAATCGGGAGTTCCCTGTGTGGGAGCAAGCGGTGCGATTGCGGGAGTACTTGGCGCTTACATGGTTACCTTCCCAAGGGCGCGCGTGCTCGTTCTTATTCCTCTGTTTATTATCTGGGAGATGATCGAATTACCCGCAATTATTGTGCTGGGTTTTTGGTTTCTTATCCAGTTTTTTAGCGGGGCGGCATCTATTTCTTCTGCCCATGGCGGGGGTGTGGCGTGGTGGGCACATATCGGGGGGTTTGCCTTAGGCATTATCCTCATAAAAATATTTTCAAAATCACGGCCGCTATAGTTTATTCGTAATAGTTCACCGCAAAGAGCGCAAAGGTAGTATTTTTAGAAAGCAAATGCTGGATACCGTGAACCGTGACCGTTTAGCGTGTCCGCAAACTGGCACGAAATACGGACACGGATTTATTTTGTGTCTTCTGTTATTCCTTCCATTTCTTCCAGTTTTCCTTCGACGATTTCTTCTTCCAGTTTGACTACCTCACGGAAGGCAATCCCTTCACGCCAGAGAAAGAAAAAACCCATAAGTGTGGAAGGAAGGATGCTAATGGCCCATAAAACAATAGCATAGCTTTGAGCTGCTGTAGTTTGTATTCCAAAGATATCCAGTGATTTTAGGATTGCTATGTGGAATACGCCGATGTATCCAGGCGCCTGGGGCAAGGCAACCGCCAGCGCTAAACAAATGGCAACAAGACATGCGCCCATAAAAGGAAGGTTCATGTGGAAGGAAAATCCGAGGAGATATATTTCCGCTCCACCAAGTACCCAGATTATAAGGGAAAGCACCATCATCCATATCGTTTGTGGCTTGTTTTCCAAAATTTTTAAACCATGCACAAAGGAATCATACAGTCCAAAGATTTTATCTTTGAGTTTATGTGGCAGGAAGAAGCACGTTTTGGAGAGTACTTTTTTGAAGAAATCGGGTTTGATAACGATCAAAAAAAGGGAAACTATGGTAAGTACTCCTACCGCAGCAAATACCTCTGTCCATTTTTTCAGGGAAGGGATAACTGATTCTCTGATGGTGTTTGCCTCATTTGCTGAAAGCGGGATAGCGGTGTTGTGATGAGTTGGATGCGGCAGCAGGGCAATAACAGCCACGGTAAATATGATGAGCCCCAGCATATCAAATATCCGCTCTACGATTACCGTAGCAACGGAAGTTGAGAATTTTACCTTTTCCTTCTTATACAAAATAAATGGCCTCAATACTTCTCCCACACGGGCAGGGAGTATATTGTTTGCCATAAAACCGATGCAGGTGATAGACAACAAATTTAACACAGATACCGGTTTTATATGAGATAATAACCCCTGCCACCGAATTGCCCTTACGACGTAAACCAGAAGGGTTAAAATGAGCGTGGGGATAACATACCAGTAATTTGCATCCTTTAAGGCATTTTTAAGGAGTGGCCAATCGATATTTCTTACAAATAACCATGAGCAAACAATACTGACAATAACACTCAAAATGAATATAATGTTTTTTTTGTTAAATTTCATCGTGACCTTTCATAATTAGATACGCATGTCAGTTCAGGCATGCAGCCTTACCCCTTAACAAATGGGGTCGCCGGGGGGTTATCCAAACATTTCGGTTCAATCTACAAGATCGAACCAGCACGGACAGACGAACACAGACTTCGTCGTGAGCGATCAGTCGAACGATTGTCAGGATATAGAACATAAAGAACTCGAATTATCTGCGTTTACCAGCGAAAATCTGTGTCCCATTAAAATGCATTGATATTTAAGAAAAGTAAGATTTCAGGTACCGACCGGTATAACTTTTCTCTATCCGTGTTATTTGTTCGGGCGTACCGCATCCAACAACATATCCGCCCGCATTGCCGCCTTCGGGCCCCAAATCCACAATATAATCGGCAGACTTGATAATGTCCAGGTTATGTTCCACAATGATTAAAGAATGTCCTGCCTCAACCAATCTCTGAAAGCACGTAAGCAATTTTTGAATATCATCAATGTGGAGACCGATAGTGGGTTCGTCGAATACAAAGAGCGTTGTGTCGATACTTTCCTGAGCCATATATGTAGCAATCTTGAGTCTTTGTGCCTCGCCGCCCGATAAGGTGGTGGCGGGCTGGCCTAACCGCAAATAGCCCAATCCCGTATCCTGAAGGAATTTCAATCCCTTGGTAATCCTCGGAGATTCATGGAAGAAGGCAATGGCTTCATCCACGGTCATTTCAAGAACCTGGTGGATGTTTTTGTTTTTGTACTTTACATCGAGTACCTTTTTATTGAATCGTTTTCCGTTACACTTGTCACACGTGACGTAGATGTCCGCAAGAAATTGCATGTCAACACGGATGTAGCCAGCGCCCTCGCATTGTTCACATCTGCCGCCAACCACATTGAATGAAAAAGAACCGCTATTCAGATTGTGCATCCTTGCGTCCCGTGTTGAAGAAAAGAGTCTTCGAATCTCATCAAATACTTTTACATAGGTGATGGGATTAGAACGTGGGGTGCGTCCTATAGGAGATTGGTCTACAAGAATAACATCGTTAATGAACTGTACGCCGTCAATATTTTCATATTTTCCAACGAATCCTGTGTAACCTGCCTTCTTCTTTTTGATCGCTCCGTAGAGGGTGTCTTGTACGAGTGTGCTTTTACCCGACCCCGAAACTCCTGTTATACATATCAGCATGTTGAGGGGAAACGTAACGTCTATACCCTTCAGATTGTTTTGTAATGCGCCCTTTAATACAATGGCCTTGCTAGTTGGCTTTCTCCGTTTGGAAGGTATTTTAATTGCCTTATTACCTTTTAGATATTGTGCTGTAAGCGAACCGTTGCGTGCAGGTAAATTCTTAAATGAACCCTGATAAACAACCGTGCCGCCATTTTCACCCGCACCCGGCCCAAGGTCGATGATCTCGTCGGCAGCGCGGATAACCTCTTTATCGTGCTCTACAACAACAACGGTGTTTCCGATGTCACGCAATCGTTCGAGTATCTGGATCAACCTGTCCGTGTCCCTTGAGTGGAGTCCAATGCTGGGTTCATCCAGTATGTAAAGGGTATTTACCAGCGAAGAACCCAGTGACGTTGTAAGATTGACCCGCTGGGCCTCACCACCAGAAAGTGTGCGAGTCATACGGTCTAAGGTAAGGTATTCCAAACCTACCTTGATCATATAGTCTAATCGTTTTTTGATTTCTTGCAAGAGCAAATGGGCAATGTTCTTTTCATAATCAGTAAGCTGAAGTCCCTCAAAAAACCGGTAGGCATTATCGATCGTCATGGTACAAATATCCGATATGTTTTTACCGTCAATCAAGACGTTCAGCGCCTGACTTTTCAACCGCTTTCCGGTGCACGTTTGGCATAAGTTGTATCCCCGGTATTTACTCAGGAAAACACGGACGTGCATCTTGTATTTTCGCTGTTCCAGCCATTGAAAGAAGTCATAGATGCCGCAGAAATCTTCTGTGCCTTCCAGAATCAATTTTGCCTGTTCTTTTGTCAGCTTGCGGAATGGAACGTTTAAGGGAATATTATATTTGGATGACGCCTTTTTAAGCGATTCATACATTGAGGAATAGGTAGGTGTGTTCCACATGGCGATAGCCCCATCGCTCAATGACCTTTCTTTGTCCGGTATGACGGCATCCATATCAATATCAATCGTGTGCCCAAATCCCTGGCACTTGGGACATGCGCCAATCGGATTATTAAACGAAAATAGCGCAGGGACAGGTTCCGGGTACTCAATGTTACAATAACTGCAAAAGAAATGTTTGCTGTATTTGAGTTCGGTCCATTGTGAACCCTGAATAGTGATAGAGTTACCCTGTATATACGTCCCCGCATTGGCAGAGGGTTCCTGAATATTGTATAGTATACTTAAATGTCCAGAACCCAGTCGATACGACGTTTCCAGGGCATCCACGAGCCGTTCCTTGATGACATCCTTAACAACCAGCCGATCGGCGATCCCGGAAACAGACAGTGCGGAAAGGATATCGATATCTTTTGTTTCGGATGTAATATCCACGATGTTGCCATCAACCAGTATCCTTACCAATCCACGCTCTTTGAGGAGATTGATTTGGTTTTGACTCGAAACTTTCTGACTAACGGTGATGGGAAATGTAACCAGAAATTTTGTGCCTTCAGGTAACGTCAGGACGGCATCGACGATGTGAGAAACCGTATCGATTTGCACGTGTCGTTTGCAGGAACTGCAATAGGTCTTGCCGATCCGTGCAAACAGCAAACGCAGGTAATCATTAATCTCTGTGGCAGTCCCGACAGTTGAACGCCTGTTCTTGACGGGATTTTTCTGCTGGATGGCGATTGCAGGAAGGATGCCTTCGATGTGATCTACGTCAGGCTTGTCCATCTTCTCTAAAAATTGGCGTGCATAGGCAGAAAAAGATTCTATATACCGTCTTTGCCCTTCCGCAAAGAGGGTATCAAATGCAAGGCTGGATTTGCCAGATCCGCTGACCCCGGTGATCACCACTAGTTTTTTGTGGGGGATTTCAATATCGATATTTTTTAAATTATGCACCCGTATACCGCGGGCAATAATAGACTTCTTCATAGTTTATGTATAAAAATATAATAACCACAGAGGTCACAGATATTATGCAGATTTTTTCTCTATGTTTCCAGTGTGCTCTGAGGCTAATTTAGGATCATTGTTTTGTCATTCTAAGGGCTTGTCCTGAGTGACTGAAGGAACTAAAACAACCAAAGCATCTCCATTACTGAAAATCTAAAACATTTAATATATGACTTTCAAGCTCTATTCTCAAGATAATTCTATGTCTATCACCGGGTAAGGAAAGCAAGTCGAAAACCACAAAAATTGGTTTGACAAATACTCGTGGTTTATCAATAATGGCCGTTGAAAAGCAAAAAACCTCATCCCTTAAGGTTATAAAAAAAGAATGTATCCCTGTGTTTTCTTCCAAAGTCGTTATATCCGCATTGCAGAAACAAATTAGTTATCTGAAACCTTAGCGACGGGAATATGACGGATGATAAAAGACATCGAAGTATTTACATTGCACAGGTATTACATTTGGGCTAACAAAATGAGGACTGACTTCGATGATATTTTAAAAAGGAATCTTCAAAAAACAATACCGAACGGCCAATTTGAAATAGAATCAAACTTGTATATGTCATATTGGTACGCTGCGTTATATGTTGTCATTGAAGGGTGGCAGGAATTAGGGTTAAAGGACGATAAGATTGACACCTTCCTTGATTCTCCCAATATAAGCCTACTTCGACGATATAGGAACGGTGTTTTTCATTTTCAGAGTGACTATTATGATGAACGTTTTTTAGGTTTTATTAGGGATGGTATTAAATGTGTTGAATGGATTAGAAACTAAAATTTAGAATTTGGCAGATATTTTCTATCATGGTTTGAGCAAAAGAATGCCACAAAGACTTCAGGTAACGTAGCACAAACGACTGATTCACAAACCTGACAGCTTCGTTTGTGCTGAAAACATCAGCCGCATTTGTTTTTATATGAAGAAAAAAGACATTAAAGAATATACTAATACTGTACAAGTGCATTTGGACACAGTTCCTAATATTCTTAAAATGCCTGGGCGGGAAGAGAAAGTAAAGGATATGCTGCGTGAAAAAGTAGAGAAAAGGCTCGATGAAATGATATTAAGATATAGAGAACTACCTGCAATCATAGTACATTTCGGAAAATACTCTGAGTTATTATTGGAAGCTCGTGACTTGTTTATTGAGGGAAAATTTATTCCTGTGTTGCTATGTGCGGCATAACAGCCGAGAGGATCGCAAAAGAACTTTTACGTACAAATTTGCTTATGCGGGAAAAAGAGAAATGGATTTTCCCATCGGATGAACAAGCTGCAGTCCTTGATAAAATCGAAATGAATAATATTAGAGAGCTATTAATCAAATCGGAAGTTATTGATAATAATCTTAGAAAACCTTTTCAGAACCTTTCAGAGCTGAGAAATAAATATGCTCATGCAGCAGGGGAAAAGCCAAAGGAAGATGCTAAATTATCTATAAATTATTTGCATCAAATTATTGAAGGCACTGTGTCTGTTTTTAAAAACCATGAAATTAAGAAAGGGAAATTGGTGTTAAAAAAACAAAACTGCTGCTAACACCCGACTTTGCAGGGTTTCCATATCTCGGATTAGGAATTGATGTCACCCCAAAGGTGAGTATGGGGTTAGAGATTGTCTTGATTTTCAAAAAAACGTCAGCAACAGCAGATAAAACAAGCTAAAAGATTGATTCTAATGCAACATTGTCCGGTTAGGTTTTTGCGTGTTTTACTCCATTGCTCTAAAGCTGTCATTCCCGCATGTTTTTAGCGGGAATCTAGGATGGACGGGACTCTGGATACCCGATAAAAGCATTCGGGTATGACAAAAGCCGGTACATGCAAAT
>Ga0082335_1005289_pt1 | contig 18025 bp, 22 predicted proteins | sample Subgrocontami58m_FD_72375 | JGI IMG/M metagenome (GOLD analysis project Ga0082335, IMG submission 72375) | Subsurface groundwater microbial communities from S. Glens Falls, New York, USA - GMW37 contaminated, 5.8 m (SPADES assembly) (version 2) ... | reverse complement strand
ATAACATTCAAGCAGGTATCTCGCGAAACAATGGGGCAAATTTAAATTTATTTTTAATCATTTTACTTGCATTTTCTTACTTTGTATGGTATATTAAAATAGACAGTAAAGGAGGTGTAGGTGTATATGGAGGCTGTTAAAAAGGAGAGTGTAACTTTCCGAATAGATTCAGGATTGAGGAAAATTTTTGAGGCTATTGCTAAAGAGGAAAGACGCAGTCTTAGCAACCAAATTAACGTAGTGCTTGAAGAATGGATGAGAATAAAGGATGAATTACATCCTCAATTTATTAAAAACATTAAAGAAGCACTTAAATCAGGAAGACCAGAACCAGTATGTAAAGGATAACAGTTGAACCATAACCAACCTTACTCTCAAAAGGCCTATCCTAAATATAACCGTATAAAAAAGAAATTTCCCCCATTCCTCAGAGAGAAATTAAATGAAGCAGAAGACAAAATATCTACCGATCCTTCAGTGGGTGAAGAAAAAAGAGGCGACCTCAAAGGAATACGAGTATATAAATTTAAGGCATTTGACCAGGAGAACCTATTAGATTACCAGGTAGATAAGGATAAAAAAGAAGTTATCTTTGTGGCTGTTGGTGGACACGACAATTTCTATAGAGACTTAAAGCAATATTTAGGATAAAAAAATAAAAAGAAACGCATAACCAACTTCGCAATAGATACCAAATACGAAACTCATACACCAATATCAGAAGAAAAACTCCACCAAAATCAAGTGAAAAGCGAAGTTACTCGGGTGTAAGTAATAGTCTTAGAAGGGACCAAGTGGACAGAGAGACCCAAAAAATCCCTTGACAATGGTTAGCAAATATGCTAACCTATAGATGAGAGACAATCTGTGGTGATTCCTAAAAAAGAAGAATATATCTTTTATCAAGGAGAGAGATTTCAGATAGAGTTTTATTTTACTGAAACAGGAAAGATTCCTGCTAAAGAGTATTTAGAAGACACATCATTATATGTAAAAGTGAAGTTAGCTGCTTTGGTAAAATATATTGCTGAACACGGTAAAATTTTTAACATAACAAAATTTAGGTTGGTAGATTCTAAAGAGAAAATCTTTGAGTTTAAGCCACTGCAGCATCGCTTTTTTAACTTTTTCTATGAAGGCGGGAAGATTATAATTACCAATGGTTATATAAAGAAATCGCAGAAAGTAAGCAGAAGGGGTTTAGAGAAAGCCAGAGAGTTAAAGAAGGATTATATTTGTAGAGTAAAAGGGGGTAGTTATTATGGGAAAAACTAAAACTTATATGGATAGGTTAATGGATGGTAAGGAGTTTCGGGAAAAGTTTGAACAGGAATACCAGAATCTCTGCATTGGAGAACAGATTGCTATAGCGCGCCATTGTGCACACTTAACCCAATCTGCTTTGGCTAAACAGATACATACTACTAAATCAGCTATCTCTCGTTATGAAAGTGCTGATTATAACAGATACAGTATTCCACTTTTAACTAGAATAGCCAAAGCCTGTAGAACAGATTTAAAAATCATTCTTGTTACTTCTGAACGCGCAAAGAATAGTTCTCGTTTTGCCACCGCATTATAATTCACAAGGGTGCTGAAAGAAATAATTAAATTATGGAGCAAAGCGAAATGAGGAGTTTTCTTGTAGCGTTACAGTTTCTTACAATTTTTCCTGTCAGGATAAATAAGATGAAAGAAGAAGAATTAGGAGAGAGTATGGCATTCTTTCCTGTCATAGGTCTTCTCATCGGTATATCCACTGCAATATTAAATTACTTCCTTTCCCATTTGATGAGTGAAAACCTTGTAAATATATTCCTGATTATCTGGATAGTTATTGTCACAGGAGGGTTACACCTGGATGGTTTTGCAGATACCTGTGACGGAATTTTTAGCTGGAGGTCTGATAAAAATGAGATTCTAAAGATAATGCGTGACAGCCGCATTGGCACTATGGGCGTAATTGGTATCTTCAGTCTATTACTATTGAAATACGAACTTCTCTCTAATATAGCCGGGAGGGATAAATATATTGCACTTATCTTGATGCCTGTCTTTGGCCGTTTTAGCCAGGTAGTATCTGCCTTTGCCTTACCTTACGCACGAGAGACTTCGGGTGCTGCCAGTTTTATAAGACATCTAAATCTAAAGACTCTAATTTCTTCTGCAGTTCTTTTCTTAATAATTACGACCCCTGTCTGGTTTCCGAAGGTGTTCTTTATAGACCTGGTATCTCTCATAATCCTCGTGCCATTACTTTTATTTTTCAGTAAAAAACTTGGCGGTGTCACAGGAGATGTTCTGGGGGCAATAAATGAGACTATAGAGATAATAGTATTATTGGTGGTATATGCAGCAAAATAAATTCAAAGAAATAGAACCTGAGTTGATAAAGAATAATACCTTCAAACTTATTGGCTCAGACTGGATGCTTATTACTGCCGGAACACTTAAGGCTTATAACACTATGACTGCTGCTTGGGGGGGATTTGGTGTGCTCTGGAATAAGAAAATCTGTTTTTGTGTTATAAGGCCACAGCGCTACACTTATGGCTTTATGGAAAGGTCCAAAAACTGGACACTTTCTTTCTTTGAGGAGAAATACAGAAAGGCATTAGAGTTTTGCGGTTCTAATTCAGGCAGGGATGTGGATAAGGCTGCTATGACAGGGCTAACTCCTGTAGAAGGAACCTCTGGAACCGTATATTTTGCCGAGGCACGTCTTGTAATAGAATGTAAAAAGATTTATTTTCAGGATATAGACCCGAATCATTTTATTGACCCCAAGATACATGAGGTTTACCCTGATAAAGATTATCACAGGATGTATGTAGGTGAAATAATCAAATGCCTCATACCTTAATTAGTGTTCTCCAGAAATATATGAAAGGGGTGAAAAAATGAGAATACATTACTCACAAGAAGCAGATGCAGTATATATCCGCTTAAAGGAAGTTGATATAGCAAACTCTGATGAAATATCAGAGGACATGGTCATAGACTATGATGCTAAGGGTAATGCGGTAGGCATTGAAATCCTCTCTGCCTCTCAGAAAGCTGATATACATCAACTTATTATCCAGGCTTTTGAAAAAGTGATGGTTGAAGGGGCAAAAGTAGCTTGATAAAAATGGGGACTGAGAAATAAGAAAATGGACAAGAGATTTCTTAAAAATTTCTATAAAGGCATAATATTATTCCCTATTGTTTGTATATTTCTCTTTATGGCTTTTGGGGTACAGTTTTTCCATAATCATAACGATTTGGAGTATAGGTCTGATTGTTCTGCCTGCAAATGGCCAAGTATTTCGTTATTTACTCTATTTGTCATTTTTGTCCTCATTGGTATTTCTTTAAATTTTGGTTCTTTCTTCCCTGATGCAGAACCAATCATCATAAAAGCCTATCAATCTTTCCGATATCTTCGTTCTCCGCCCCAATTTTAACTTTATTTTTAAATTTTCATGGTATAGGAAAGTATCCCCTCTTGTTTTCTTCGAAAACAAAGCAGAGAGGACAAGAAAAACACTTTCCTAACCACTGAAAATCGCATTGAAGTTCTGCGTAGCGAGCGAAGCGATTTTCTTGAGTTTAGCAAATTAATAGAGGAGGAGAATTAGATATGAAAGCACTATATTGTTTATTTATATGCACCTTTATATTTTTGCCATTGTGTTTTGCAGAGGGGGATATAGAGGCTCTAAAAAAAGAAGTTGAAGAACTCAAGGTAACGGTTGAAGAACTCAAAAAGATTGTCAGTTCTCAAGAAGTTGGAAAACCAACGATTGAAAAACCATCTCCAATCCCTCAGCAGGCGATAGTTGAAAAACCAGCCGCTCCTTCAAGAGCCATTTCCCAGACCCTTAATCCCAATATCAGCATAATAGGGGATTTTGTAGGGAATGTTACAGATGAAGAGTCCAATACTGAAGGCGATAGGTTCTCTTTGCGTGAAGCTGAGTTAGGAATCCAGGCAGTAGTTGACCCTTATGCAAGGGCAGACTTCTTTATCGGAGTGGAAGAGGAGACACCTGGTGAATATAAGGTTGACCTTGAAGAGGGATATATTACTGCCCTAACCCTTCCATGGGACTTACAGGCAAAGGCAGGTAAGTTCTATCAAAACTTTGGCAAGGTAAATCGTATACATAGGCCAGAGACCTCTTATGTTGACAGTCCCAATATCCTGACTAACTATTTTGGTGAGGAGTCACGGCTGAAAGAGCCAGGTATATCCATAAGCAGCCTTATTCCAAATCCGTGGGATAAATATATGGAACTTACATTAGAAATCCTTAATGGAGAGAATGCGATGAGTTTTGCAGGCAGTAATTCTCGTGCTCCAGCGTATCTTGCTCACCTGAAAAACTTCTTTGACATTACAGAAGATTCTACCATTGAATTAGGTTTCTCAGGTATTACAGGATTTAATGATGAAAGAAGGGAACAGACCACCAATATAGAAGGTATAGACCTCACATTTAAGTGGAGACCATTAAAGGAAGGGCTGTATAAATCATTCCAGTTCCAGAATGAATTCTTCTTTAGCCAGAGAGAGGAGTCCGATTCTGGTATAGATAGTTTTGGATTCTACTCCTTTGCAAAGTATCAGCTCGCAAGAAGGTGGTTTGTTGGTGGACGCTATGATTATTCTGAATTTCCAGCGTCAAGTGTAGAACATGAATGGGCAGTGTCACCTATATTGGAATTCTGGATGAGTGAGTTTAATCGCCTGAGGCTTCAGTACAAGCACACGGACAGGAACTTTGGTTCAGAAAAGGAAGTAAATGAGGTGTTCTTGCAATGGACATACACATTAGGCCCGCACAGGCCAGAGCCGTATTAGGGTAGTGTCAAAAAAAGTATGATAGATTATGAAGGATTATATTAAGGAGGTTAAAAATGATTAGATGGATTAGCGTATTTACTATCATAATGGCTATATCAGCGATTTTTTCTATGGATGTATTTGCCGCCCCTAAGATTAAAGTGGTTACAACAACTACTGATTTAAAATCACTTGTAGAGGCTATAGGTAAAGACCGGGTTGAAGTCACAAGTATAGCAAAAGGTTATCAAGACCCACATTTTGTAGAGGCAAAACCGAGTGATATGATTAAATTAAAAAATGCAGACATGTTCGTCAAGGTAGGGTTAGACCTTGAGATATGGTCACAGCTTTTAATAGACGGTTCAAGGAACGAGAAGATATTCCCGGGGAGGGTTGGTCATGTAGATGCGTCAGTGGGTGCACGGCTTTTACAAATTCCAGAGATGAAATTAGACCGCTCCATGGGTGACATACACCTCTTTGGCAATCCGCATTATTGGTTAAACCCATCCAATGGGGAGGTTATATTAGAGAATATATCAAGGTCTCTTGAACAGGTATCGCCTGCGGATAGTGAATATTTCAGAAAGAATAAGGATGAATATATTAAAGAGATTGATAATTCCATTAGCCGGTGGGTTAAGGATATGGAACCTTACAAGGGGACTAAGGTAGTTACTTACCATAATAGCTGGCCTAATTTTGCAGAAGCATTTGGATTAGAGGTTGTAGGATATGTAGAACCCAAACCCGGCATTCCATCGCCGCCTACACATATAGCTTCACTTATAGAACTTATAAAGAGGGAAAAGGTCAATATCATCATTGTGGAGCCATATTTCAGTGAAAAATTACCAAATCTCATTGCCAATTCAACAGGTTCAAGGGTTCTCATATTGCCTCCGTCGGTTGGAGGAGTTAAAGGGGTTGATACCTATATCGGTTTATTTGATTATAATATCTCTAAATTAGTTGAAGCATTAGGAGAGACTGGGGGTAAAAAATGATTGAGATGCTGAAATTTCCATTCATGGTAGATGCCCTTAAGGCATGTTTACTGTTGGCATTGATATTGGCGTATTTGGGAACACACGTCATAAGGCGCAGGATAGTATTTGTAGATTTAGCACTTGCACAGATATCGTCCTGTGGCGTTGCTGCTGCTATTCTTTTTGAAACTAATCCTACTGCCCTGTCATTGATATTTACACTTTTGGGCGCGAGTATATTCTCAATCCGTATAAGAGACGAAAGGATACCCCAGGAGGCAGTTATGGGTATAGTATATGCAGTGGCATCAAGTGTAGCCATACTATTCGTTGCCAAAGCCCCGCATGGAGAGGCTGACATACTTAAAATTTTATTTGGCAATATTCTTGCTGTAACAGGAGAAGAGATAATCCAGATGCTGGTATGTTTTGGCATTGTGGCTCTATTACATGTGATTTTCTTTAGAAGATTTGCTCTGGTTACCTATGAACCTGAGAAGGCGGTCTCATTAAAGGTTTCCTTACATCTCTGGGACTTCTTATTCTATATCTCGCTCGGATTTGTCATTGCCTTTGCTATAAGGGTAGGTGGGGTATTACTCGTATTTTCGTATCTCATAGTCCCGCCTGTATCTGCCATTATCTTATCAAGGAATAAACATGCTATACTTATAATATCATTAGCCCTCGGCGTTTTAGCAAGTTTTCTTGGTCTATACGCATCCTATCGCTTTGACCTTCCGACAGGGGCTGCAATCGTATCTACATTAGGATGTATAATCATTGCTTCAAGCCTGGCAAGGTATGTAATTTCAAGATTCCAATAAAATTTTCTTGCTTTTGGCCTTAATTTCTGGTAGTATATACCAGATATGGGATATATAAGTAGATTCCTGAAAGAGGAACATCTTTCGCAGATTTTCGGGATAATCTTAATTGCAATTTCTATCCTTTTAGCTATCAGTCTCTTCTCCTACAAATCTACGGATTTAGGATTGTATACCTCATCCCCTAATTTCCCGGTTGAAAATGCAGTTGGTATAGTAGGTGCCTATTTAGCAGGTGCGATTCTATTTATATTAGGCATTTCCGGCTATCTTCTCCCCCTCATAACTTTCGTATGGGGCATCAATAAATTCAGCGGCAAATCAACTCAAGGAATATATACAAAACTTATAGGCATAGCAGTATTCTTTATTTCAAGTGCCTCTATCCTCAGTATATTCTTCTCTAATGCAGCCCATAATAGTATGCATAAGGGTGGATTGTTAGGTTACTGGATTTCCAGCCACGCAATCGGATATTTGGGAAGAACAGGCAGTTACGTTATGCTCTTTACTCTATTGGTGTTATCATTATTTTTGATTACTGAATTTTTGCTATTGCCACTCTTAGTTTCTATGGTTAATATCGCGATGCAGCCATTTAAGAAGATAAGGGGTTTAAGATTTAATCTAAAGACAGCCTCTACTGAGAGGCCATCTATTAGTGAAAGCAAAATAGTCAGGATGGAAAAGCATGATGCAAGAGAGTCATCTTTAGAAAAGGCTGTAGTTATGGAAGCAAAGAAGGAAACCAGACATCTCTTTCCCGGGAAGATGGGAAAAAAGAGGGATTTAGTGCCCAAGGACATCTTGCCAATAAAGCCCAAGAGGATTGTAGGTGATTACAAACTTCCCCCTTTAGACTTACTCAACTCGCCTCCGCCTTTAGCTGAAAGGCAGATAGAGGATGACACAGATAATAATTCAAGAATATTAGAAGAGACGTTGAGGGATTTTGGTATAGAAGTGAAAGTTACGCAGGCGGACAGTGGCCCGGTGATAACCAGGTACGAACTTCAGCCTGCGGCAGGTGTAAAGGTCCAGAAGATAGTTGCACTGTCTGATGATATCGCACTTGCATTGAAGGCACATAGTGTCCGGATAGTAGCCCCGATACCAGGCAAGTCACGTGTGGGTGTTGAGGTGCCGAATAGCACTACGACTACGGTCTATTTGAAAGAGATACTTGAATCAAAGGAATTTCAGTCAGCTGCCTCTAAACTTACAATAGTATTGGGCAAGGACACTGCTGGCGTCCCTATTGTAACTGACCTGGCAGATATGCCGCATCTATTGATAGCAGGGACTACAGGCTCTGGCAAGACAGTATGTGTGAATAGTATTATCACCAGTATCCTTTTCAATGCAACGCCTGATGAAGTGAAATTCATAATGGTTGACCCAAAGATGGTTGAGATGGCATGTTTTGATGGCTTGCCTCACCTATTGTGTCCTGTAGTAACAGACCCAAAGAAGGTTTCTTCTACACTGAAGTGGTTGTTAAAAGAGATGGAAGATAGATACAAATTATTTGCGAGATTAGGAATGAGGAATATAGATGTATACAATGAAAAACTTGAAAAGTCTCAGGGAAACGGCAAGCGGGAAATTGATGTAGAGGAGTTATCACCATTGCCATATATAGTGATTATCATTGATGAGCTGGCTGATTTGATGATGATATCATCACAGGATGTAGAGAATGCTATAACCCGCCTGGCACAGCTGTCACGTGCTGTCGGCATACATATAATATTGGCAACACAGAGGCCATCGGTTGATGTAATAACCGGTGTTATTAAGGCAAACTTCCCTGCACGCATCTCTTTCCAGGTAGCCTCAAAGGTGGATTCAAGGACTGTCCTGGATGCAAACGGCGCTGACAAATTACTTGGTAAAGGGGATATGCTTTTCTTAAAGCCAGGGACATCAAAGCCGATTCGTGCGCAGGGGAATTTGGTGACAGACGAAGAGATAGAGAGGGTCATTAAATTTATTAAATCCCAAAAAGGGCCTGTATATGTTGAGGAGATTGTAAATGATAGTGCAAGGGGCTTGGGAGTTGGATCCCTTGAGGAAGACGAACTCTATGAAGAGGCAAAGAGGATAATTATAGAAACTGGCCAGGCATCAATCTCAATGCTTCAGAGGAGATTAAGGGTTGGCTATAGCAGGGCTGCAAGACTGATAGATATGATGGAGGTAAATGGGGTGGTGGGGCGTTACAGAGGGAGTAAGTCCAGAGAGATATTAGTTAAAGCCGCAAGCGAGTAATGCCCCTCAAAGGGGGGTGAGAAGTGGAGTCTATAGGCAGAGATTTTAGGGTAGCGAGGGAAAAGAAAGGCATATCACTTGATGAGGCATCAGGTCAGACTAAGATTCACAGGAATATATTAGAGGCATTAGAAAAAGGCAATGTTGATGAGTTCTTGAGCCCGATTTATGCAAGGAGCTTTTTAAAAAAATATTGTTTGTATTTAGGTATAAATCCGGAACCGGCACTCGCCAGATATGATTATCTACATCCTGAAGGAGCGCCTCAGGAATTGGCAATAAAGCCAAAAGAGCAATTAAAAGTAGACATGTCCAGATGGGTATTACCTGGTGCAGCAGTATTGGTATGTGTTATAGTAGTCTCTTTGGCATACTTAGGTATAAACAACCTGAAAAAGATCCGTTTACCAGAAAAGAAAAAGATGCAAGTGGTTGTGACTCCTCAGCAGGAAATTTCCAAAGTTCCTCAAAGTATTCCAAAACCCGCCCCTCCTAAAAAGGTTAAACCAGCAGAGCCTGTTTCAAAGCCATTGAAGGATGAGCCAATAATACTTACTGTGCGGGCTACTAAAGACGTATGGCTCCAGGTGAAATCTGATGGCAAGAAGATGTTTGAAGATGTATTAAAAGAAGGTTCCCAGGAAAAATGGGAGGCAAATGAGAAGATAGAGCTGTGGTGCGGCAAGGCAGATGGCCTGGAACTTGATAGAGATGGCCAGTCTCTGGGACCATTAGGATATGGGATTATAAAGAATATAGTGATTACAAAAGATGATATGAAGATACACAGGTAAATAAAATCACAAAGTGGTTTTATTTATTCTGAACGAAGTGAAGAATCTATGAAAATTGGAATTGTGAGTTTGGGGTGTCCTAAGAATTTGGTTGATTCAGAGGTAATGGTCGGGCTATTGGAAAAAGACGGCTATGAGGTATCAGAAGATCTAACGGAAAGTGATCTGGTCATAGTCAATACGTGCAGTTTTATTAAGGATGCCAAAGAAGAGTCTATAGATACTATCATGGAATTGGCTAAACTTAAAAAAGACGGCAAACTCAAGAAATTACTCGTGGCTGGATGTCTTCCCCAGAGATATAAGGAAGATTTGGCAAATGAATTGAAAGAGGTTGATGGTTTTGTTGGAATCAATAGCATCCCTGATATTGGAAAGGTTGTCCAGGATACATTAAATGGAAAGCGGGTAATTCATATTGAGAATACCAGATATTTATATAGCCATGATACCCCGAGGCGGCTTATAGCGCCAAGCCATTCTGTGTATATAAAGGTTGCAGAAGGGTGTGATAACCGATGCAGTTACTGTATCATACCAGAGATACGGGGGCATTACACGAGCCGCCCTATGGAGTCCATAGTAGAGGAGGCGGACAATCTTGTAGAAAATGGCGCAAAAGAGATAAACCTGATAAGCCAGGATACCACCTTTTATGGCAAAGACATATATGGCAGGTATGCATTGAGTGAATTGCTCAAAAAACTTGCCAGAATAGACGGCATAAAGTGGCTCAGGCTCCTCTATACTCACCCAGCCCATTTCACGGATGAGTTGATTGATACGATAGCAGATGAAATCTCCATATGTAAATATATTGACCTGCCATTGCAGCATATCAGTGATAATATATTGGAAAGGATGGGGAGAAATGTCACAAAGTGTGAAATCCTTTCCTTATTAAAGAAACTAAGGGAGAGGATAGCGGGGCTTGTTTTGAGGACCTCTTTTATAGTAGGTTTCCCTGGCGAGACTGAGGATGAGTTTAAGGAACTTTTGGATTTCATTGAAGAAATCAGGTTTGAGAGGTTAGGGGTTTTTACCTACTCTAAAGAGGAGGACACGCCTGCCTATGGATTTGATTTCCATGTCAATGAAGGGACAAAGCGTAAAAGACTTAATGCGGTAATGGAATTGCAGAAGTCTATATCTCAGGAATATAACCAGTCTTTGTCAGGTAAGAAATTTCAGGTATTGGTTGATGAAATAGACGATAAAGACAGGCATCTGGTTATAGCCAGAACTTACGGCGATGCCCCAGAGGTGGATGGGCAGGTATTTGTGAAATCCTGCAGGGTTTGTTCAAAGGGTGAATTCTTAGATGTCAAGGTCATAGATACCTATGAATACGACCTTGTAGCAGAGACGATAAATGAACCTGCCAAATAAACTGACCCTCTCAAGGATTGCACTGACGTTTGTCTTCCTGGCATTTTTATTCTCCAAAGGGCTCCTGTTCAGGTACCTTGCTCTTCTGACATTTATAATTGCCTCACTTACTGACTTTTATGACGGTCGTATAGCGAGAAGAGATAATTTAGTAACAGACTTTGGCAGGTTGATGGACCCTATCGCAGATAAGATACTCGTCCTGGCTGCATTCCTGGCATTTGTAGAACTTCATATAATACCTGCGTGGATGGTAGTTTTGATTATTATAAGAGAATTTGTTATTACAGGTGTGAGGATGCTGGCTGCATCAAAGGGCGTGGTCTTATCCGCAGATAAAAGTGGAAAACACAAGACTGCATCACAGATGGTGGCAATATTATCTATACTGAGTTATCTTACAATAAGGGATACAGGGAGGTTCCTGCAGGAGACAAAGGGTCTTGTGCAATTCTGGGGTTTGGGCATAGAGAATTTCTTTGATTTGGTAATAGTCATATTGATGGTAATAACAGTTGCATTCACCCTGTCTTCAGGTATATTTTACCTATGGGCTAACAGGGGCGTAGTATTCAATGCAAAGGCTGATTAAACTCATATCCACTTTCTCACTTTTAGGCTATTCCCCGGTATTGCCAGGGACGTTAGGGAGTCTGGCAGGGTTATTATTATACATCATTATTGCGAAGGACCTCAAGGGATATATAAGCATTAGTCTAATTATACTCGTCATTGGGTTCCTGACTTCTGGTAAGCAGGAGAGACTCTTTGGCATAAAGGACGACAAGAGGATAGTTATAGACGAAGTCAGTGGTATGTTATTGAGCCTTCTCTTTATACCTTATGAGAAACTATACTATTGCGCAGGGTTTTTACTATTTAGGTTATTTGATATATGCAAACCCTATCCTGCGAGGAAACTTGAGGCAATGTCTGGAAGTGCAGGGATAATGTTAGATGATATTGTAGCAGCGCTATATACTAATCTGGTATTAAGGATAATAACATGTAAGGTATTACAATGAAATCCAATAAAATTATATTCATCTTGTGTCTGATAGCCTTTTTAGGTTCTGCCTTTTTATATTTAATAAAGAATGGGCTGGCTAATATACGATTTTACCAGCCAGGCTATAGTATAGTCATAGATAAGTCCCAACACATTTTAAGCTTTTATCTCAATGGTGAGTTGATTGAGGAATATGCGGCTAATATAGGCTCAATCAAAGGGGATAAGAAGGCAGAAGGTGACAAGAGGACACCGGAAGGGAGTTTCAGGATAGCAAATGCGAATAGGGTAGCACCGAGCCATAATGTCGGGACAAGATGGATACTGTTAGATACCGTGGATAGGGCAAAGCGGGATTATATAAGGCACTATGGGAAGAAAGGCGCAGAATGGATAGAAGAGTTTGAGACAATCCATGGCAGGATAAAGACGGAAGAGGATATATTGGAATATAACAAATACCATCTTGATGTTAGAATATGGCATGGTGTAGGGCTACATGGAGGAAGGTATTATAAGAGCGGCAAGGGAGGAAATGACAGGACTAACGGATGTATAGCCCTGGCAAACCGGGACATTGAGGAGTTGTTCAGTTATCTTGAGAATGGTCCCGGGTACGGCAGAGGGGTACCTGTTACCATAAAGAAATAAGGCGAGGGGGATTTATGTTAGAGAAGATGAAGCAGTTATACGAATTACAGAAAAAGGCAAGGGCGATACAGAAGGAGTTGGCAAATAGCATCATAGATGTATCACGTGCCGATGGTAAAATAAGGGTGGTATTTAATGGCGAACAGAAGGTCCAATCCATATCAATCGCTGAAGAATTTTTAATGCCGGAAAGGAAGATGGAGTTAGAAAAATATCTCAAGGATTGTATAGAGGAGGCTATCGCCAGTTCACAAAAGGTCGCAGCAGGCAAGATGAAAGATATCGCTGGCCAGATGGGTATATCCGGTTTACCAGGCTTATGAATTTAAAACCCACACTTCTATTACACATCTGTTGTGCACCTTGTTCCACCCATGTTATTGATACATTAAAGGAGGATTTTAGGGTTACCGGATTCTTCTATAATCCCAATATCCACCCTTCTAATGAATATTCAAGGCGCCTTGACGAGATGAAATCTTATTCTCAAAAAGCCGGCATTGAATTGTTCATAGATGGATATGAGACGGAGATGTGGCATGAGGCTGTAAAGGGTTATGAGACAGAGCCAGAGGGTGGAAAACGCTGCCATATATGTTATACCTTAAGACTTGAAAGGCTTGCAAAGGTTGGGAAGGAGAAGAGATACGAGTATATCACTACAACACTTTCTACGAGCCCCTATAAAGACGCAGGTGTCCTCAATAGCATAGGAGAGAGCATGGCATCATCATACGGTCTTAAGTTTTATGCGGCAGATTTCAAGAAGAAGGATGGGTTCAAGATAAGCTGTATCAAGGCTCGTGCCCATGATATGTATCGGCAGAGCTACTGTGGATGTAATTACAGTAAAAGGTGAGTAATATATGAGTAGAACCTATTATTATGACACCAGGCCCCAGTTAGGATTAGGAGGCCCGATAACCTATGTTGTCAAGTGGCTTATTATATTAAATGTCTGCATATTCATTCTGCAGATTACACTTGGTAAGATTTATCCATTCATTCATACATTTGGCTTAGTGCCGAGTTCGCTATTTAATAAATGGATGGTATGGCAGATGGTTACATATATGTTTCTCCATGGGGATATATTCCATTTATTGTTTAATATGTTAGGGCTATATTTTTTCGGGAGCGATATAGAGCGCTCATGGGGGAGAAAGGCTTTTATCTCATACTACCTCTTTACAGGTATCATGGCAGGTCTCACAACCTATCTTTCTGCGATGAATTCTAACATACCTACTATAGGTGCGTCAGGTGCGATATTTGGAATATTATTGGCATTCGGCATGTTATTCCCGAATAGGCCTGTTATACTTCTATTGTTCTTTTTCTTCCCGGTAACAATGCTGGCAAAATATTTGGTTATAGTCTATGGCGTCATGGAACTTCTCATGTCTATACAATATACCCCGGATGGGATAGGCCATTTTGCACATCTGGGAGGTATGGCATTCGGATGGCTCTACTTAAAGAATCAGGACAGGGTAAGGTTTGCCATGCATTCATGGAACGCAAGCCGCCAGAATAAAAAGATGTGGCGCCAGAAGAAAGAGATGAAAAATAAAGAGACCTTCATAAGTGAGGAAATAGACCCTATACTTGACAAGATATCACGCGAAGGGTTACACAGTCTAACTTCTAAGGAGAAGAGAATATTAAAGAAAGCAAAGAATCTTCTTTGATATTTTCAAAATAAAAAAAGGAAGTCTTCTAAAGAGGGAGAGTTAGGGATTAAACCTTTTTATAAAAATTTTGTCTAATCTATACGGAGGTAACAAGATAAAGCTGGTCATGAGATATTTCTTAATATTCTTATTCTTCTTCTCTTTTTCTACAAATAAATCAGGGGCAGAAGAGCTCCTTACATGGAAGGATTGTGTAAGAGAGGCTAAAGAGAATCACCCTGAGTTGGTTTCATCTGGTGAAGGAATAAATCAGGCGAAGGCAAGCAAAGAGATTTCAGCGAGTAACCTGCTCCCCCAATTCAGCAGTGACTTGAGCAAGAGCACATCCGGGGGTTCATCCCAGGGTGAAACTGACACATATTCGTATGGCATAAGTGGCAGTCAGTTATTATTTGACGGGTTTAAGACCAGATATAATGTAGATGCCGCGTCAGAGAATATAAAATCGGCAGAATACTTTTTACTGGTAACCTCTACCAATGTGAGATTAAGATTGAGAACCGCATTCGTCAATCTTTTAAGGGCGCAGGAGCTTTTAAATCTCACAGAAGATATATCCGGCAGGAGGAAGCAGAACCTGGAATTGGTAAAGTTGCGCTACGAAGCAGGCAGAGAGCATAAAGGTTCTCTCCTGACTGCCCAGGCAAATCTTGCCCAGGCTGAGTATGAGGTCCTCCAGGCGAAACGGAATATTAGCCTGGCACAGGTTCAACTTCTCAAAGAATTAGGCAGGACAGAATTAACGCCGATTAAAGTGAGTGGAGATTTTGAAATCAGATATACTGCACGGGACAAGCCTGATTTTGAGGTATTATCCGATGCCAACCCGTTTTTACATGAACTTATTGCGATAAAAGAGGTAACGCGTTTTGGGTTAAAGTCTGCCCGGGCTGATTTTTTCCCACAGGTCTATGCCAGTGCAAGCGCGGGTAGCAGCGCTTCAGACTGGCCGCCTGATACAGACTCATGGTCTGCGGGCGTGAAACTTTCATTTCCTTTATTTGAAGGCGGCCGCCGCACAGCCGAGGTGGACAGAAATAAAGCTAACTTTAAACAGGCAGAGGCTGATGAGAAAAACGGCAGGAGCAACGTTATTCTGACGCTTGAAGAAACCTGGGCAGAATTTCAAAACGCTATAGACAGAGTAGGTGTGCAGATGAAATTCTTAGAAGCAGGTGAGGAGCGTGCAAAAATCGCCCAGGCGCAATATTCAACAGGGCTCATATCATTTGACAACTGGACAATCATTGAGGACGATTTGGTGAGGGTAAAAAAATCTTTTTTAGATACCCAGGCGAATGCCCTTGTCAGTGAGGCTGGATGGATTCAGGCAGAAGGAGAGACATTGGATTATGAAGATTAGAAGGTGGAAGATTTACCTTGGATTATTGATTGTTTTAATTGTGGCGCTCACTTTAATAACTCAAAGGAAGAAGACTCCAGATAAGGTTGTTAAAGAGATAGAGCCGGAATACGGTAATATTCAGTCTGTTATATCTACCACCGGCACGGTTCAGCCGCAGAACAGATTAGAGGTGAAACCCCCGATTAGCGGCCGTGTTGAAGAGATTCTGGTTAGGGAGGGTGAGAAAGTAAAAACAGGTCATATTTTAGCATGGATGAGTTCAACTGAGAGAGCCGCTCTTTTAGATGCTGCCATGTCCCAGGGTGAAGATGCTCTGAGGTACTGGCAGGATGTGTATAGGCCTACTCCTCTTATAGCACCTATAGACGGGGATGTTATTGTGCGTGCAGTTGAGCCCGGGCAGACTGTCACTTCTGGTGAAGCTGTGATTGTCCTGTCTGACAGGCTCATCGTTAATGCCATAGTTGATGAGACTGATATCGGGAAGGTAAAGATTGGGCAGGCTGCAATCGTCAGTTTAGATGCGTATCCTCAAAGGAAGGTGAAAGCGGGTGTTGACCACATATCCTACGAATCAAAGGTCGTGAATAATGTCACCACCTATGCGGTTGATATTCTTACTCAGGAGATACCTGAGTTTTTCCGTTCTGGCATGAGTGCTAATATAGATATAATAGAAGAGAGCAAGGAAAATGTTCTGCTTCTTCCGCTTGATGCAGTCAAGGAAGATAAGGATGGCAGTTATGTCCTTTTAAGCAAGGGCAAGAATAGCAAGATTGTTAAGCAGAGGGTTAAAATAGGCATAACCAACGAAAATAAAGCAGAAATTATCTCAGGGGTTAGAATAGAAGATAAGATAATAATTGAGACCCCAAAATATGTCCGTCCTAAGACCGCAGATTCTGGCAGAAACCCATTCGCGCCATTTCCCGGCAGAAGGCGATAATGATGAAGCATAGGAAAGTATGATAGAATTAAGGGATATAAGCAAGACATATAGAACAGGTAAGGTGGGAGTGCAGGCAATCTGTGGTGTGTCATTAAAGATTGGCAGTGGAGAATTTGTTGCCATTATGGGTCCGTCAGGGTCTGGAAAATCCACTCTCATGCATATATTAGGCTTTTTAGACAGGCCTGACTCAGGTCTTTACTATTTAGGAAAGAGGGATATCACAAAACTCACAGATAACGAACTGGCGACTTTGAGAAATAAACTTGCCGGTTTTGTCTTCCAGGGATTTCATTTACTTCCCAGGCTGAATACTTTGGGGAACGTAGAGTTACCTTTAATCTATGCAGGGAAGCGCCACTTAAAAGAGAATGCACGGCAGAAGATTGAAGATGTCGGTCTTCAACACAGGTTGGGACACCGGCCAAACGAACTTTCTGGTGGTGAACAGCAGAGAATAGCCATAGCAAGAGCACTTGTAAATGAGCCTCTAATTATCCTGGCTGATGAACCAACAGGCAATCTTGATACAAAGAGCCAGGAAGAGATTATGGGAATTCTAAGAAGATTGAATCAAACAGGGAAGACAATTATCATGGTTACCCATGAAAGTGAGGTTGCCAGGTATGCAAAAAGAATCATCCGCATGCGTGACGGCAAGGTCATCTCTGATGAAAATGTCAGCGGCGCCTCATGTGGGAACCCTCCCCGGAAGGGGACAGGGGAAGAAGTGGGTGATGAAGTGGGAACCCTCCCCGGAAGGGGACCGGCTGATTCCATAGAAAATATTCTGTCCGGAGGAAGACATTCTCCCCGACAGGGTTTAAGCAAAGGGAGCGCCGAGATTATTGACCACCTGCGTCAGGCTCTGCAGTCTATTACCTCGCATAAATTGCGCACAGCACTCTCAATGTTAGGAATCCTCATCGGCGTTTCAGCGGTAATTGCTATGCTTGCTTTAGGTGAGGGTGCAAAAGAATCCATTTCCAAAAGCCTTGCAACATTAGGCTCTAATCTTTTAACCATAAGGCCTGGCTCTGCTCGTCAACATGGGGTAGCATTAGAGGTTGGGGCAGTGACTCGTTTTAGATTACAGGACGCAGATGCAATATCTAAATTGCCGCAGGTGAGGAGGGTTTCACCTGTTGTCTCTGGTCGTGCCCAGGTAGTATATGGCAATAAAAACTGGAATACACATATCCAGGGCACAGGAGTAGATTATGCTGAAATGCGCGCCTATGTGCCTGTTATAGGC
>Ga0082335_1005288_pt1 | contig 18026 bp, 17 predicted proteins | sample Subgrocontami58m_FD_72375 | JGI IMG/M metagenome (GOLD analysis project Ga0082335, IMG submission 72375) | Subsurface groundwater microbial communities from S. Glens Falls, New York, USA - GMW37 contaminated, 5.8 m (SPADES assembly) (version 2) ... | reverse complement strand
CGTAATACGGCCCGTTACCGTGGCCGAACGCCGACAACGGCGTCGCGATCGGCGAGAACGTGTTGGTCTCGTGCTTGATCAGCGCGATGACGAAGCGTTTGGTCATCGTTGTCTCTTAGAACCTGTTTCAAAATGAGAGGATACCTCTCCTCATGCTCCCCTAGATCGGCCCGTTGCAGAATTCATTCTGCAACGGGTTCCAAGAGCCGCCAGCGCGCAGCGACAGCTCGCCGCTGACGAACCGTTCCACACCGCGCGCCGTCTCCAGCAACAACGCACCGTCCTCGGCCACGCCCGCCGCCCTGCCCGTTACCGTGTTGCCATCTCCTGAGGAAAGCGTGACCTGTTTGCCCTGATGCGCATGGCGGGCTATCCACTCCTGCCGCAGCGGCGCGAAACCATGCCCGGCAAACTGCTCAAGCACTTGCGCGAGTTCGATCAGCGTGGCGGCGAGCAGCCGGTTGCGCTGCGGCACCTGTCTGGATATAGAAGCAACGTCGGTTACCGCTTGCGCAATCGTATCGCGCAGGTTTGTGTGCAGGCGAACATTGAGCCCGATGCCGATCACCGCGGCGGTGGAGTCCCGGCCGTCGTCGTGCAGCTCGATTAATATCCCGCCGAGCTTGCGCCCGGCGTGCAGCAGGTCGTTCGGCCACTTCAGTTGCACCTCCGCGACGCCGACCGAAGCGAGTGCGCGCGCCGCCGCCACCCCTGCCGCGAGCGACAGGCCGCTCAAGCCGGCGGCGCCCTGCGCAAAACGCCACAACAGCGAAAATGTGAGACTGCCTCCGAGCCCTGATTGCCAACTGTTGCCGCGCCGGCCGCGGCCGGCGCTTTGCAGCTCGCAGGCAATCACATGCCCAGCGGGCGCGCCGGCGCGCGCGCGTTCCAGCAGCAGCGTATTGGTCGAAGCGCAGGCATCGAGCAGTTCGAGGCGAAAATGGCGCGCATGCGCGCCGAGTTGCGCGCCCACCGCGGCTGCGTCCAGGCAGTCGTAGGGTTCGGCCAGGCGGTAACCACGGCCGCGCACGCGGACGAGTTTGAGCCCGAGGCGTTCCAGTTCGCGCAGCGCCAGGCGGAGAGCGGCAGGCGAAGCGCCCAGTTCTCGCGCCAGGGCAGCGCCGGAATGGAAGCTCGCGTCCGAGAGCAGGCGCAGCAGATCGAAGGTCTCCGCGGGCATGGCCTTGCTGCAATGCAAAGCGGTGATACTAGCATGGCGGTTTCCGGCGTTAGGCTGGTGCGAGCACGGACCGGCGGCGCGGTAGCGGGTGCCGCAAACATTGGGCTTGACATACGTAATGAGAACCATTATCATTTATGTATGAGCGATCAACAATCAAATCAGACTCAAACAACAAGCACCACGCCAACGCCGATGCGCGACCATCCCCTGTGCATTAGCAGTCGCCAGCTTCTGGGCGAGCGCGGTGAACTGCTCATCGAGCACGAAGGACGCGAATACCGCTTGCGGCTGACGCAGAACCGCAAGTTGATTTTGACAGCATAAGGGGCGGCACGCTCAAAACCGCGTTTTCCTAGCCAGCCACGCCTTCGGGCGCCAGCCAGCCAAAACGAATGGAGAGCTGGAATGGTAGTTGGAGAATCATCTTATCGTAGTGGCGCGGCGCCGCGCGATATGGATTCAGCGGCATGGTTTGCCGGTTTGATCTATATCAAGCTTTTGTCAATGTGTGCTTGACCGGCGGAATGAGAATGACCATCATTTGGATATGGATTTGCAACCGGATACCAAACATAGGGAGCCGAGTCATGTTGTGGGCGCGGCGCCACCCATGCGGCAGCAGAAGATTTCCAGCCTGGCGCTCCTCGGGCGGCGCGGCGAGTTGATCATAGAACATGGCGGCCGCGAATACCGGTTGCGCCTGACACAAAACGGCAAATTGATATTGACCGCGTGAGCGCCCGGGCGGCGCAGGCGCCCCCGAGCCGAATCACGCGCGCGCAAGCCAGCTAGCATCCCGCCAGCCAGCCAGCGCTTTCCAGGATAGGAGAGCTGGCTGATGTTAATTTCGAAATTTTCCGCGGCATTCACCGCCGCATTTCTTGTCGTACCCTGCGCGCTGCCGCTGGACGACGCGATCTCCCACGTGTCCAAGCCGTTCGACATGTCCCCGTTACCCCGTTTGCGCGCCGCGCTTTTTGCCAATTCCTAAAGGAGTAGACCATGCGATTTGCACCCCGCTTCGTTTCGACTGCCAGTTTCCTTGCCGCTTTTTTCGCCACATCTTCCGCGCTCGCCGTCGAGTACCCCATCGGCGCCCCGCAGCAGCGATACGGAATGGAGATTACCGCCGTCTATCTCCAGCCCGTCACCATGGAACCGGAGGTCATGATGAAACCTCCCGCTGAGTCCGACATACACCTTGAAGCAGACATAAAAGCCCTGGCAAACAATCCGAACGGATACGACGAGGGCGCATGGATACCCTACCTCAAGGTGCAGTTCGAGCTGAAGAAGGAGGGGTCGGCTGACGCCATCAGCGGAGACATGATGCCGATGGTAGCCAACGACGGCGCGCATTACGGCGACAACGTCAAGCTCAAGGGGCCGGGCAAATACAAGCTCAAATACCGGATCCACCCGCCCTCAGCGGATCCACGCAACCCGCACAACCAGTTCGGCCGACACACCGACCGCCTCACCGGCGTGCGACCTTGGTTCAAGCCGTTCGAAGTCGAGTACGAGTTCACCTTTGTAGGCATTGGGAAGAAAGGAGGCTACTGATGCGCCTAGCCTGCCTCCTTCTATCCGCGGCAACCCTGGCGATCGGCTTCGCCTGTCCCCTGGCTCGCGCGACAACGCAGGACGAGGCCCTGCTGAAGCAGCAACTGCAACGCCTTGCCGATCGCCTGGACCGCGTGGAAAAGCGCAACGCCGAGCTGGAGGCGCAACTCAAAGCCTATGTCGAACGGCCCGCGTCGAAGGACCGGGCGCTTGAGAATCGCATTCAGTCTCTGGAAGAACACAACAAGCGCCTGGAAAACGCTCTCGATACCGAAGGCGTTTCCGAGCGCGAGCCGGAGCTCGCATCGCGGCTCAAGGCGGTCGAGTACAACACGCTCGACATCAAGAAGCAGGCCACGGTGATCGATTCGATCGAAGGCTTTGCCGCCGGCGCGAGTTTCACCTCCGTGGGCCAGCGCGCGAGCGGCGTCGATACCAATGGGACCACGCTGAACTACCGCACCGACATTACCGTGACCACACCGACGGTGAAGACGGGCGATATCGAGAGCAAGCTGTTCGGACATTTTCGCGTCGGGCAGGGCCGCGGAATCTCCCAGCACCTGACTTCCTTCGTCGGTCCGAACGCCACGTCGTTTCAGCTCGGCACCGCGATCCCGCCGGAAAACAGCGCGGTACTGCTGGCGGAAGCCTATTATCGGGCCGAGGTTCCATTGCCTTTCGGTGGCTTCAAGCCGCACTCACGCGAAAAACTGACGGTCAATTTCGGCAAGATGGACCCGTTCGCGTTCTTCGACCAGAACGCAGCCGCCAACGACGAGACGCGCCAGTTTCTCGCCAGCCCATTCGTCCACAATGCGCTGCTCGACAACCCGATTGCGGCAAACATCGGCGCCGACGGCTTCGGCTTCTCTCCCGGCGCGCGCGTCGCCTACCGCAACGAGCGCGCGAAGAGCGAGCCTTGGGGCCTGTCGTTAGGCGTGTTCGGCGCCGGGCGCAGCGCCGATTTTTCCGAAGGTTTCAGGTCGCCCTTCTGGATTGCCCAGGCGGAATCCACGCAACGCTTCGGCGGACTCACCGGCAACTATCGCGCCTTCCTGTGGCAAAACGGCCAGGCGCCCACCTTCCTGCGCGACCCGAGCGACCTGGACGCGACCCTGCTTCGTTCGCATCGCGGCGGCGGTATGAATTTCGACCAGCGCTTCGGTGACTATGTTACGTTGTTCGGCCGTTTGGGCTGGGCGAGCGGCGAAGGTTTGCCGTTCGATCGCGCGCTTGCGCTCGGCGCCGAAATCGGCGGCAGCTATTGGTCGCGCGCGGCCGACGCCATCGGCATCGCTTTTGGCGCCAATCGCAGTTCCGAGGCGTTTCGCAACGGCTCCGCGCGTGTGGTCGACGCCGCCGGCAGCCCCGTGTTCGGATTTGCCGCCCGCGGCGCCGAACAAATCGCGGAAATCTACTACCGCTTCCGCGTACACCGGAACTTCGAGATTTCCCCCGATTTCCAGCTAATTCGTGACCCGGGCGGTAACTCGGCTGCGCGGCCGATCAAGCTAGTTGGTATCCGCCTCCAGCTCAACCAGTAAATTGAATGGCCGTCATGCGTACGTTTCGCTTGCTTGCGTCGTGTTCCCTGATTTGCCTATCAATGTTCTCAATTGATGCCGTGCAGGCCCAACACCTACCGACCGTCAAGCTCCTCGCGCGGGACGGCAAATGGTTTCCCGAGGTACTGGAGGTCCCGGCGAACACGCGCTTTCGCCTGGAAATCACCAATCAGAACGCAGGCCCCGAGGAATTCGAAAGCAAAGAGTTGCACAAGGAACTGGTGCTCGCGCCCGGCGTGAGCCGCGTGCTCGTGTTCGCGCCGATGAAACCGGGCACGTATCCGTTCTTCGGCGAATTTCATCCCCAAACCGCGCGCGGGCGCATCGTGGTCAAGTAAGGAGCTGTAAATGGGAAATGCACTGTTTGTCGTGTGGCGCGAGAGCGTCGAGGCGATTCTGGTGGTCGGCATCCTTTACGCATGGATACGCCGCGGTTCCGTTTCGGGCGTAGGACTGCGCCATCTCTTTTTGGGTAGCGGCGCCGGAGTCTTGCTTGCGGCGACCCTCGGCGCGTTGATGCTGGGCTTGCAAAGCCAGCTCGCGGGTCAGGCGCTGGACGCGTTCCAAATCGGCGTGCTGTTTGTCGCCGCGGCGCTCATCGCTCAAATGGTGGCCTGGATGAACGCGCATGGGCGCCATATCCGGCGCGACCTGGAAATCAGCATGATGCGGGCGGCCGAACGGTCCGGAGGCTGGTCCTGCGCGTTGCTCGCCGCTCTTGCCGTTGGACGCGAAGGCGCGGAAACGGTGCTGTTCCTTTACGGCATTGCCGCCGAGAGACAAGGCGGCGAGCTCTTGGACATGGTACTCGGATCGCTGCTGGGCTTCCTCTTGGCGCTCGCAACCCGAGCTTTGCTCGTGCGCGGCAGCCGCTGGGTGCCGGCGAGACTGTTTTTCGGGGTGTCGAGCGCACTGCTGCTGCTGCTCGCGGGAGCACTGGTTGTGACCGGCGTCGAGCGCCTGGTCGGCTTGGATTGGGTGCCAACGCTTGGCGATCCGCTATTCGACATTTCAGCGCTGCTTGATGACACCAGCACGCCCGGCGGCGCGGTAAGCGCGCTTACCGGCTATCGGGCACGGCCGTCTGGTTTGGTCGTATTGGCATTTCTTGTCTATTGGGCGCTGGCGTTCTGGTGGTTGCGGCACGCCGCTAAAGGAGCTGGAAAATGAACACAACGGGCCTTGTCCTCACGTCGCCGTCACTTGCCACGAGCGAGGTGTCGCAGCTTGCAAAGTTGGGGGAGTGGCTGAAATCCCATCGATCCTTAATTCTCGCTACCCAATGGGCGATACTTCTCGTCTATCTCGTGCTGGTCGCGGTCCCGGTTTTTCTGCCCTTGCCTCGACAAGGCGCAACCTTGCTGAACAATCTCACCCTGTTTGCGCAGTTCGTGTTCTGGGGTATCTGGTGGCCGTTCGTCATGCTGAGCATGATGTTCGTCGGACGCGTCTGGTGCGGCTGGCTGTGCCCTGAAGGATTCTTGAGCGAGCAGGCGAGCCGCATCGGGTTGGGGCGCACGCCCCCGCATTGGATCAGGTGGACCGGCTGGCCATTCTTCGCCTTTGTTTGCACCACCGTGTACGGCCAACTGGTCACCGTCTACGAGTATCCCAAGGCATGGCTATTGATCCTGGGCGGGTCGACCGTCGTCGCCGTCATCGTCGGACTGATATGGGGCAAAGGCAAACGTGTCTGGTGTCGCTACCTGTGCCCGGCGAACGGCATCTTCGGCCTGCTCGCGCGCATGGCGCCGCTGCACTTTCGCGTGGACCCAGTTGCGTGGGATCGTTACAAAACCGAAACCGCCCCGCTTGCGCAGGCGGTGAACTGCGCTCCGATGCTCAATCTTCGCCTCGCCAACAGCAACGTCCGCTGCCACATGTGCGCGAGTTGCGCCGGTCACCGCAATGCGCTTGCCTTGGCTGGCCGCGCCCCGGGGAGTGAAATCGTAGCCCTCACCGGCCGCGACACCAATCCGTGGGAAGTTCGATTGCTTCTGTTCGGCCTGATCGGCGTCGCCAACGGCGCCCTGCAGTGGACCGCGTCGCCCTGGCTGGTCAAGGCCAAGATCGCCGCCGCCGAATGGCTCCTGGCCCACGAGATCTATGGCCCGCTTTCCGACGACATCCCCTGGTGGGTGCTGACCCACTACGCGGAAGTGAACGACGTATTCACCTGGTTGGATGGGGCCATAATCCTTGGCTACATCGGTGCCACATCAATCGTCGTGGGCGGTTGGATGTGGCTCTGGCTGCGCGTGGCCGCGGCGCTGCTGCGCGTGCGCGGCGACCACCTGCGCCTTGCCCATGGATTAGTTCCGCTCGCCGGTATCGGCGTATTCCTCGGGCTGTCGGCGCTTAGCGTAACCATCCTTTCAGGCGACGGCGTGCGCATACCCGGGCTTGCGTGGATGCGCGGCGCGTCGCTTGCGCTAGGGGCTGTCGCCGCTCTGTGGCTGGGGAGAAAACTCATCGCTCGCGCGCCCGCACCGCGCGCGCGTCGTTTCGCCGCCTGGCTGGCCTATGCCGTGGCTACGAGCGCCGGAGTGGTTCCGTGGGTATTCATGTTTTACCTTTGGTGAGATGGTGCGATGATAGCGCCGCCCGGCATCTCGGCGTTGCGAAAGACGACGACGTGGTCCACGTCGAGCCGGATGCCGATCCTTTCGCCGATGGCGTGGTTGTGGTGGCTCGGCACCAGCGACAGCACGCGCATGCCGCTCGGCAAGCGCAGCGTGTAGAGGAATTCCGCGCCGCGGAAGGCCTTTGAGACAACCTCCGCCTGGGTAGCGCTGGCATCGTCGTGCACGACGTCGTCCGGCCGCAGCAGGACGGACACACGGCAGGCCCGCTCGCAGGCATCGCAGCCGATGAAGCATTCGGTCGGGATGTTGCCGTACAGCGTGCCGAGCTCGATCTGCACTTCGCGGGGGTTCAGCACCTTGCCCGACAGGAACACGCCTTGGCCGATGAAGTCCGCCACAAAGCGATTGGCCGGCCGGTGGTACAGGTTGTAAGGCGTGTCCCACTGCTGGATGCGGCCCTCGTGCATGATGCCGATCTCGTCGGCCACGGCGAAGGCCTCGTGTTGGTCGTGGGTGACGAGGATGGCGGTGATGCCGGCGCGCTTGATGATGTCGCGCACTTCGAGCGACAGGCGCTCGCGCAGATCCACATCCAGGTTGGAGAACGGCTCGTCGAGCAACAGCAGATGTGGCTTGGGCGCCAGCGCCCGGGCCAGAGCCACGCGCTGCTGCTGGCCGCCGGAGAGCTCGTGCGGGTATTTCCCGCCCGAACCGCCGAGGCCGACGGTTGCCAGCAGCTCAGCCACGCGGACGCGACGCTGATCGCCGGACGCACCGCGCAGGCCGAAGGCGATGTTGCCGGCCACTGACAGGTGCGGGAACAGGGCATAGTCCTGAAACACCATGCCGATCTTGCGCTGTTCGGGCGGCAGATGCAGTGCCGGGCTGCTCACGATGACGCCATTGAGACGGATTTCGCCGCGGTTGACGTGCTCGAAGCCGGCGATGGCCCGCAGCACGGTCGTCTTGCCGCAACCCGAAGGGCCCAACAGGCAGCCGATGGAACCCTGCTCCAGCGAGAAGGAGAAGGCATCCACCACCAGGTGAGGGCCGTATGCGTGGGAGACTTGTTTCAGCTCGAGCAGTGGCATCGTTCCGGTTCTCGTAGGAAGCGCCTGTCGATCTTCCGTTCCGACCCGCCCCTGCCAGGGGAAGGCGACAGCGGTTTAGGCGCATGACTCAATTATAATTCTCATTTGCGCTCCCGTTATAATTCTCATTTCCCATACCGATCGTCCCACGTGCCAGCGACCACCGCCGTTACCGCTATACCCGCTGCGCGCGGCATCCGCCGGCCGGGCGCTCTTGTCATCGCCGCGCTCCTCGTTGCCGCACTGGCCGCGGCGCCCATCCTCAGCGTCTGGACCAACATCTTCGCCGGCGGCACCAGCGATACCTGGCGGCATCTCGCTTCCACCGTGCTGCCGGAGTACGTGGTGAACACCCTATGGCTGTGTTTCGGCGTCGGCAGCGGCGTGATCGTCGTCGGCGTTTCCACGGCGTGGCTCGTCACCATGCACGCTTTTCCGGGCCGGCGCATGTTCCAGTGGGCACTGGTCCTGCCACTGGCCGTACCGGCCTATGTCATGGCCTACACCTACACCGACCTGCTGCAGTTCGTCGGTCCGATGCAGACCTGGCTGCGGGAGAGCTACGGCTGGCACCAGGGCGATTACTGGTTTCCCGACGTGCGTTCGTTGGGAGGGGCCGTCGCCATGTTCATTTTCGTGCTCTATCCCTACGTCTATCTGCTGGCGCGCACGGCCTTTCTCGAGCGCGCGAGCGGCATGCTGGAAGTCGGCCGCTCGCTCGGCCTGGGGCCGTGGGCGAGCTTCTTCCGCATCTCGCTGCCGCTGGCGCGGCCGGCGGTGGCGGCGGGCGCGGCCCTGGCCCTGATGGAGACGCTGGCCGACTACGGCACCGTGGCCTACTTTGCGGTGCAGACGTTCACCACCGGCATTTACCGGGCGTGGTTCTCCCTGGGAGACCGGATCGCCGCCGCGCAGCTCTCGGCGGCCCTGCTCGGTTTCGTAGTACTGGTGCTGCTCGCCGAGCGAACCAGCCGCGGCCGCGCCCGCTTCCACGACACCACCGGACGCAACCGGCCACAAGCCGGCCGCAGGCTGTGCGGACCCAAGGCGGCCGCGGCCGTGCTGGCCTGCGCCATACCGCTCACCATCGGCTTCCTGGTTCCGGCGGGGATCCTGCTGAAGATGGCGCTGACCGAAGGCGATGCGCAGTTCGGCGCGCGCTTTGTGCAACTGGCCGGCAACAGTTTCACCGTGGCCGCCTCGACCTCGCTGCTGGCGGTGGGGCTGGCGGCGCTGCTGGCCTACGCCGCGCGCATCAGCCGCCGGCGGTGGGCGCAACTCGTGAATCGCGTGGTCGGGCTGGGCTACGCCGTTCCCGGCTCCGTCATCGCCGTCGGCGTGCTGATTCCCGTCACGCGCCTGGACAACTGGCTGGCCGCGTGGATCGGGGAAAGCTTCGGCACGAACCCGGGACTGCTATTGACCGGCGGTATCGCGGCGCTGGTCTATGCCTACCTGGCGCGGTTCCTGGCAGTGGCATTGCAGACCGTGGAGGCGAGCCTGACCAAGATCACGCCCAGCATGGACGACGCGGCGCGCTCGCTCGGGCTTGGCCAGGGCGACACCCTGCGCCGGGTGCACCTGCCTCTATTGCGCGGCAGCCTGCTGACCGGGGGCTTGCTGGTGTTCGTGGACGTGATGAAGGAGCTGCCGGCGACGCTCGTCATGCGTCCCTTCAACTTCGACACGCTGGCGACCCAGGCCTACATCCTGGCTTCAGACGAGCGTCTGGCGGAAGCCTCCACCGCGGCCCTGACCATCGTTGCCGTCGGCATCCTCCCGGTGATTGCGGTTTCGCGCAGCATCGCGCGGGCGCGGAAGTGACGCGAACGGCCTTTGCCCCGGCTGCAGCGCAAGCGCCGGCGCTGGCGGTGCGAGCCCTGCGCCCTCCGTGGCCAATGATCTTTTTGTTACGCGGTATTTTCAGAAGGGTTGTGGGAGGCCCGCCCCCGGGCCGATCGGTCTTCGATTTTGGCACCGATCGCGGCGAGGGCGCCGCTCCTATAAAACCCTAGCGCCAGCCGGCCCGATCGAAAATCTTCTGAGCCTGTGCGGTGTTCTTCGACAAGGTACCCACGTTCAGGTTGTCGGCCTTGAATTTTCCCAGCGATTCGAGTTCCGGGTTCTTCACCGCGGCGCTCTTCACCACCGGCCATTCGTTGTTGCCGTTGGCGAAATAGGCCTGCGCCTGGTCGCTCGCCAGATATTCGAGGAACTTCACCGCAGTGTCCTTGTGCGGTGCCGTCTTCAGCATGCCGCCGCCGGAGACGTTGATGTGGGTGCCGAAACTCTTCTGGTTCGGCCAGACAACGCCGATACTCTCGACGACTTTCCTGTCCTCGGGCTTGGCGGAGCGCATCAAACGCACGATGTAGTAGGTGTTTGAAATCGCGACGCCGCATTCGCCCGCCGCCACAGCCTTGATCTGGTCCGTGTCACCGCCCTTCGGCGCGCGTGCGAAGTTGGCGACCAGGCCCTTGGCCCATTCCTCGGTCTTCGGTTCGCCCAGATGGTGGATCAGGGCCGACCCTAGCGACAGGTTGTAGGGATGGGAGCCGGCGCGCACGCAGACTTTGCCTTTCAGTCTCGGGTGAGCGAGGCCCTCGTAGGTCTGCACGTCGGCCGGGCTGACGCCGGCCTTGTTGTAGATGATGACGCGGGCGCGGGTGGAAAAAGCAAACCAGTCCGGCGCGCGCAGATGGCCGGGGATACGCTGTTCCAGCAGTCTGGATTTCACCGGCGCGAACAGGCCGAGGGCGTCGGCCTGGGCCAGACGGGCGGCGTCCACCGTGAGGAAGACATCGGCCGGGCTGTTGGCGCCCTCGTTCTTGATGCGTTCGAGCAGTTCGTCCTCGTTGCCCTCTATGCGGTTGATCCTGATGCCGGTCTGTTTGGTGAAATCGGCGTAGAGCGCCTCGTCGGTCTGGTAATGGCGGGCGGAATAGAGGTTCAGGACTTTTTCCTGGGCGAAGACGCTGCCGCTGCCCAAGGCAAGGACGAACAGCAGGACGGGTCGAAGGGCTTTCATATAAGTGCTCCTGTTTGCTGATGTCGGACCCAGCATCATAATCGAACCATCCCGTTAATGCAAATCATTCTCATTTGGAAAGGCTGCGCCACCAGCCAAAGCCTGGTCGTCCAGCGCCGTGCCCCGTTCAAGTGGCTCAAGCGATCGCGCTGATTTGGGAAAGGCCGGGCAGCCGTGCGACAAGCCAAAAAAAGCTCTACTGCATTTGGGGTAATATGCTCCCAATAATCGCTCATCATAATCGTCGACATTTACCTGCATTCCCTCTCGATGAGTCCCCCATGGCATTGAAGAAATTCCGTCTCGCATTTGCCACTGCCTGCGCGCTCGGCGCCGGACCTGCGCTAGCCGCCACCGAAATCGACTGGTGGCACTCGATGAGCGGAGCCTCGGGCGAGGGCCTCAACGAAATCGCGACCAAGTTCAACGCCTCACAATCGAATTACAAGGTAGTGCCTGTATTCAAGGGCGCGTATGACGAGTCGATGAGCGCGGCGATCGCGGCGTACCGCTCCGGCAAGGCGCCGCACATCCTGCAGGTGTTCGAGATCGGCGCCGCCGCCATGATAGCGGAGAGAAAGGCGATCAAGCCGGTGTACGAGGTGATGGCGCAGGCGGGCGAGAAATTCGACCCCAAGGCCTACCTCCCGGCCGTGACCAGCTACTACGGCGACACTCAAGGACGCATGCTGTCGATGCCGTTCAACAGTTCCACCCCGGTGTTCTATTACAACAAGGACGCGTTCAAGAAGGCGGGGCTCGACCCATCCAAGCCGCCCAAGACCTGGGACGAGGTGCAGGAAGCTACGCTTAAGGTCAAGGACACGGGCACGGCGTGCGCCTTCACCACCGGCTGGCAATCCTGGGTGCAACTGGAGAACATGAGCGCCTGGCATAACCAGGAGTTCGCTACCAAGCTGAACGGCTTCGGCGGCGTCGATGCCAAGCTGGTGTTCAACAACCAAGTCCTGGTGCGCCATGTCGCCAAGCTCTCCTCCTGGGTCAAGTCGGGCCTGTTTACCTACGCGGGCCGGGCGAACGAGCCCGAGGCGAAATTCTACGGCGGCGACTGCGCCATGCTGACCAGTTCTTCCGCCGCCTACGCCGACATCAAGCGCAATGCCAAGTTCGACTTCGGCGTGTCGCAGTTGCCGTACTACGACGATGTCAAGGGCGCGCCGCAAAACTCGATCATCGGCGGCGCGAGCCTGTGGGTGATGTCGGGCAAGAAGCCGCCCGAGTACAAGGGCGTGGCGAAATTCTTCACCTTCCTTTCCTCGCCGGAAATCCAGGCCGACTGGCACCAGAAAACCGGCTATGTCCCGATCACCAAGGCGGCCTACGAGCTCAACAAGAAACAGGGCTTCTATGCAACCAACCCCGGCACCGACATCGCCATCCGGCAACTGCTGCTGAAGAACCCGACCAAGGACTCCAAAGGCATCCGCCTGGGCGGTTTCGTGCAGATCCGCGGCATAATCGACGAGGAGCTGGAATCGGTATGGAGCCAGAAGAAGTCGCCCAAACAGGCGCTGGACGACGCGGTCGAGCGCGGCAACGCCGAGTTGCGCAAGTTCGAGCGCGCCAACAAGGCAGGTGGGCGCTGAACCCCGCTGGGTCGAAAGCAGGATGAACGGCCCCATGAAACCCTGGCCCTATCCGCGCATCATCGCCCACCGCGGCGGCGGCACGCTCGCTCCGGAAAACACGCTGGGCGGCATGCGCAAGGCGAAGGAACTGGGTTTTGCCGGCGTCGAATTCGACGTCATGCTGGCGGCAGATGCCACACCCATCCTGATGCACGACGAGACGCTGGAGCGCACCACCGACGGCCGCGGCGCCGTCGCCGAAACCGCATATCGCGATATGCTCAAGCTCGATGCCGGTAGCTGGTACTCGCGCGAGCACGCGGGCGAACCGGTGCCGAGCTTCGAGCGCGCGGGCAGACTCTGCATCGCGCTGGGACTCTGGGCCAATGTCGAGATAAAACCGTCCGCAGGCTTCGAAGCCGAAACCGGCGCCGCGGCGGCGCTGCTCGCGCGCGCGCTTTGGCGCGGCGCGCCGGTGCAGCCCCTGCTGTCCTCGTTTGAGCCGCCGGCGCTGGCCGCGGCCAAAGAGGCCGCGCCCGAGCTAGCGCGCGGCGCGCTGACCAAGAGCATCGCGCCGGACTGGCAATCGCGGATGCAGGAACTCGGCTGCGTGTCCCTGCACTGCGATTACCGGATGCTGCTGCCGCAGCAGGCGCGCGCGGTGCGCGACGCGGGCTACTGGCTGTTGTGTTACACCGTCAACGATCCCGCGACGCTGCGCGTGTTGTTCGATTGGGGCGTCGATGCCATCGTCACCGACCGGCTGGACCTGATTCCGCCCGATTTCAGATAACCGTCCCGGTTTGCAAAGTCCCGCGGGCTGTCTCAGAATGGCTGAACCTGAACCCGTTCCGGACCTGGGTGAGCATCAGGGAATGGATCCGCCCGGCTTGTAACGAAGGCTTACAAAGTCCGGGTCAACTCCGGGTTGCCCGGTGCGTTTTTGCCGCCATGGGAGAACGTCTCCCGCTATATAAAGGAGTTCCAAATGTCCAAGTTCAAGACCAGTATCGCTGCCCTGGTGATTGCCGCCCTGCCCGCATTGGCGCTCGCTCAAGCCACGCCGGCTACCCCTGCGACCCCTGCCACTCCGGGGATCGACAAGCGCCAGGCCGAACAGCAAAAGCGTATCGACCAGGGCGTGAAATCCGGCCAGCTTAGCGGCCGCGAAGCCGCCAAGCTGGAAAAAGGCCAGGCCAAGGTGCAGCGCATGGAAGACAAGGCCAAAGCCGACGGCGTGGTAATGGCGAAAGAGCGCAAGCAAATCACGCACGAGCAGGACAAGCAGAGCCGGCGCATCGCGCGCGAGAAGCACGACCGGCAGCGCAAGTAAGCCGCAACCAAGGACCGACAAGAACCCGGGGTCGCACTTGGTTGCATCACCCCTTCGCTTCCGCATGCGCCGTCTCAGTTCGTCGCGCAAGAGCCCTTGCATGGGCCGTTGCCCAACTGCAGGTGGAGCGGACAGGCCGGAAGCAAAGTGCCACAATTCGCCATCGTGGCGGCCTGCCGCTCACCAAAACGTTGCCTCACAATATGGCGAGGGAGATTATGAAAACTCGTAAGCTGCTCCTTAAAGCGGTTGACATTGAGAAAATGGCTGGGGAGCGCAAGGTTCATTTTCTGAACTCCAACGCGGTGCGCGTCAACAAATCGTTGGGGGACGCGATTGGCCTCAATCATATCGGTGTGCACGTCATCTATGTTGAGCCTGGAAAGGACACGACGGAATATCACAAACACCATTACGAGGAAGAATGTGTGTATGTACTTTCCGGAACAGGCACCCTCGTCATCGAGGGCGAAACCTATCAATTCGAAAAAGGCGACTTCGTCGGCTTTCCGCGAAATACGGCGGCACACGGTATTGTCAATAATGGCGACGAAACGTTGATCTGCTTAGTCATGGGGCAGCGGCTTCAACAAGACGTCTCCGATTATCCCAACAAGGGGAAGCGTCTGTATCGTAACAGTGGCGATTGGAATCTCGTGGATATGCAGCACATAAGCGATCCAAGAAAATGAGGCATGACAACGCCATACATTCAACGATATGTCTTGCCATGCCCCGCCTGGCTTGTTCGGAACTTCCCCGGCGAAGTCAGCGCAGCAAACGTTTGCCACCCAACGGCGGCTTTCAGGCGGACGTTAGCTTGCTCATACCGAGCAGATAGCTGATGCCCATGACACTGATGTCCGTGAATATCTCTCGGCCGGTTGAGGTGCAACACGGAGACAGATTGATAAAGACGGGCATCTTCAAGAAACCGGTGACAGGTTCTGTCCGCGCCAACAGGCACAACTTGGACGGCGACGGGCAGGCGGATCTTGATAAGCACGGGGGGGAACACAAGGCGGTGTACGCCTATTCGCTCGATCACTATGCTTACTGGCGCAGAGTTCTCAACAGAGAAAAAATCGATTACGGCCAGTTTGGCGAAAACCTCACCGTCGCTGGCCTCGACGAGTCCGAGTCGTGCATCGGCGACCAGCTTCAGATAGGAAGTGCTTTGTTCACGATAACTCAGCCTAGAGTGCCTTGTTTCAAGCTTGGCATTCGACTTGGTGACGAGAGAATGCCAAAGCTATTTTCCGAATCCGCGCGTACCGGTTTCTATCTGAGAGTACTCCGAGAAGGCTTGATCGAAGTAGGAGATACTGTGAATGTGGTGGAACGCGGGTACGGTAACGTGGCGATAAGGACCATCTTTAAAGCCTACCTAAAGGCGGGCGACGGAGACGCCTCGCTAACTTTAGTGCGGGCTCTCGAAGTCCCAGAACTGTCGCCAGAGTGGCGCGCGCACATCAACAAGCGACTGGAGCTTGGGCACAAATGAGCAAGCTAACCCCGGCGTGCGGCCGACGAGCGGCGCGAGCTCGGGGGTGGTCTTTTTCCTCGATATACGCAAGGTGTGCCATCGAACGCATCCTTGATTTGACCTGATTATGTTACGGCCGGGGACGCAGAGGAAAAGCGCTGGCGACAACAACGGTTCTAAGCTGCGCGTCCTCTGCGGTAAATGAATTGGCTTTTAGAACGGCAGCACGGCGCCGGGCTTGGCGCCCTGCAGCACCGCGCGAAATTCCGCCTGGATGCGCGCGATCGCATCCTCGGTTTCGCCCTCGAAGCGCAGCACGATCACCGGCGTGGTGTTGGAGGCGCGCATGAGACCGAAGCCGTCGGCGTATTCCACGCGCAGGCCATCGAGCTTGATGACTTCGCGCGCGCCGGGAAAGCGCGCGGTCTGCTGCAGTCCCTCGATCAGCCGGTGCGGCTCGCCTTCGGCCAGCTTCCAGTTGAGCTCGGGCGTGTTGATCGAGTCGGGCAGCGCGTCGAGGATTGCGCCGGGATCGGACGAGCGGCTGAGGATTTCCAGCAGCCGCGCGCCCACGTACTGCGCGTCGTCGAAACCGTACCAGCGCTCGCCGAAGAAAATGTGTCCGCTCATCTCCCCCGCCAGGGGCGAATGGCGCTCCTTCATCTTCGCCTTCACCAGCGAATGCCCGGTCTTCCACATCACCGGCTTGCCGCCGCGCTCGGCAATCCAGGAGGCGAGCCGGCGCGTGCATTTGACGTCGTAGATGATCTCCGCGCCCGGGTTGCGCTTGAGCACGTCGTCCGCAAACAGCATTAACTGGCGGTCGGGATAGATGATGTTGCCGCGCTTGGTGACCACACCGAGACGGTCGCCGTCGCCGTCGAACGCGAGGCCCAGCTCCGCGTCCGAATTGCCAAGCGCAGCGATCACGTCCTGCAGGTTCTCCGGCTTGGACGGATCGGGATGGTGGTTGGGAAAAGTGCCGTCGACGTCGCAATACAGCGGCGTCACCTCGCAACCCAGGCGGCGGAACAGCTCCGGCGCGGTTGCGCCGGCCACGCCGTTGCCGCAGTCAATGACGACGTTCATGCGCCGCGAGAGCTTGGCATCCGACGCAATGCGCGCCAGATACGCTTCGCGCACGTCCGCGGTCGAGTGCTTGCCCGTGCCCTGCGTCAGGTCGCCACCTTCGATTCTCGCGCGCAGGCGCTGAATGTCTTCGCCCGCCAGCGTAACTCCGCCGAGCACCATTTTCAGGCCATTGTAGTCGGGCGGGTTGTGGCTGCCCGTCACCATGACCACGCTGCCGCAGCCCAGGTGATGCGCGGCGAAATAGCCCATGGGCGTGGCGGCCATGCCGATGTCGATGACATCGACGCCGGCGGCGCGCAGCCCCCGCGCCAGCGCACCACACAGCTCGGGGCCGGACAGCCTGCCGTCGCGGCCGATCGCCACGGCCGTCTGCGCGCGCGCTCGCGCCTCCGAGCCGATCGCCTGGCCGATGGCGGTGACGATTTTCGGGGTGAGCGTGCGGCCGACGATGCCGCGGATGTCATAGGCTTTGAAAATCTCTGCGGGAACGGAGCTCATAGGGGCTTGCAGTCCTGCCGGACGGAGAGCCCCCATTCTAGCGCAGCGGGCGCGAATGTTCGCCGAAAAAAAGCCGGCGGGCGTTGCGGCAGGCAAGCCGGCGCGCGGTGAGCCTCGCGCGGGAAGATCAATGCAGTACTTTGGGCGCCTCCACCGGAACGTCGCGGCGGACAGCGGGCGCGGGCGCAGGCGAACCATGGTGCACGACCATGCGCCAGCCGCTGCCGGAGCGCAGATATACGTTGGTTGTGACCACGATGCTGCGACCGCCCGCGGCCTCGCCCTGCGCGCTTCGTACCAGGATGTTTTCGTGCAGGCTATGGACCGAGAACATCATGCCGGAGACGATGACCTGATCGCTCAAATGCACCTGCAGGCGCTGCCCGGATTTGAAAATCTGCGCCCAATTTTCGCGCACCTGCTCATAGCCGGTGAGGCGCGGGCCGCCGGGATGGACACAGCTCACCTCGTCGTCCTCGGACCAGACTTCCATCATCGCGTCGAGATCGGCGCGCTCGAGCGCCTCGTAGAACGCGGCTTCCGCGTCCTGCGGCGTGAGAAAGGTGGTTTTCTTCAAAGGGCGGCTCCCGGACGGCGCTGATGCCAGGATCTGTTAACAGTCAGGCAACCCAAAACGAGGCGCAAAAAAAGTTAAGCAAGGACATGAATTTTCGCGCCGGCATTTCATAGCGGGTGGCGATGCGCCTAGGTTGCTCCGGTCAAACCAAGCAGGTTCTCACTTCGTGGCGTCGGTGATGATGCCCTGAAGCAGATCGGCAACCGGCTTCAACGCCGCGGTCCGGGGATACTTCCGCTGGGCCAGATAGACCACGCCGGGCTTTCCGGGCAACGTATAGACGGCGATGGTGTAAGGGCAGTAGACCAAGTGCTGCGGATCGGCTTCCATCATCGCGCGCGAAACAGTCGCGCTGCAGAATTCGATCACCTCCGCCTGGTCGTAGACGCGCTTCGTCTTCCCCAAGTCGCGGCCGGTGCGCTCGAGCATGTCG
>Ga0082335_1005287_pt1 | contig 18036 bp, 21 predicted proteins | sample Subgrocontami58m_FD_72375 | JGI IMG/M metagenome (GOLD analysis project Ga0082335, IMG submission 72375) | Subsurface groundwater microbial communities from S. Glens Falls, New York, USA - GMW37 contaminated, 5.8 m (SPADES assembly) (version 2) ... | reverse complement strand
GAAGTCAGAAGTCAGAGGTCAGAGGTCAGAAGTCAGAAGTCAGAGGTCAGAGGTCAGAAGTCAGAAGTCAGAAGTCAGAGGTCAGAGGTCAGAAGTCAGAAGTCAGAGGTCAGAGGTCAGAAGTCAGAAGTCAGAGGTCAGAAGTCAGAAGTCAGAGGTCAGAGGTCAGAAGTCAGAAGTCAGAGGTCAGAGGTCAGAGGTCAGAAGTCAGAAGTCAGAGGTCAGAGGTCAGAAGTCAGAAGTAACTCGAAACTCCAAACGTGAAACATATTTTCAATCACAGAAACAAACATCAACCGAAAGGAGCACAGCAATGAAACGCACAGCAACAGCAGTATGGAACGGTTCGGGCAAAGAGGGCAAAGGCAATCTTTCAACACAAAGCGGAGTGCTCAACAAAACGCAATACTCATTCTCGTCGCGGTTCGAGAACGGCATCGGGACGAATCCTGAAGAACTCGTCGGCGCGGCGCATGCAGGATGTTTTACGATGAAGCTGAGCTTCGTTCTTGGCGCAGCAGGTTTCACACCGGGTTCACTGAACACCGTTGCAACAGTAAACCTCGATGCGGCAAAAGGTGCGGTCACCGACATTCATCTCGAAGTGAAAGCAAAAGTGCCGGGCATCTCGGTAGAGAAGTTTGCTGAATGTGCTAACGAAGCAAAAACAAACTGCCCAATCTCGAAGCTGCTAAATGCGACGATTATCTTGGATGCGAAACTGGAAGGATGAAGCGCAGTCAGAAGTCAGAAGTCAGAGGTCAGAGGTCAGAGGTCAGAAGTCAGAGGCTCTTTCTCAAACCCCAAAACTCGAACCTCAAACTAATCATCGCGGTTGAACATCAGAACGAGGCTCTTGACTTGGAAAAAATCAACGTGATGCAAAAGTTCAGTCTGTTCGACGAGCATTGGCAGCCGAAGGTTATTGCTGAGTTGAACGGACAGGCGGTGAAGCTTGCGAAGGTGCGAGGAGGGTTCATCTGGCACCATCATGACAATGAAGATGAGCTTTTCTATGTGTTGAAGGGAAAGCTCACGATGAAACTTCGGGACCGTGATGTCGTGTTGAACGAAGGTGAGATGTTCGTCGTCCCGCGAGGTGTTGAGCACAAACCGGTTGCTGATGATGAAGTCTGGATGATGCTGTTCGAGCCGATGCAAACTCTGAATACGGGCAACGTGCACAATGAGCGGACGGTGAAAGATCTGGAGAAAATTTGAGATTTACATCGCGGCGAAAATGTCCACAAAGATTTGTGCACGCAGCAACACGAATTGACACGAGGGAAAAACAAAATTAGTGAGGATTCGTGTAGATTCGTGAGCAGTTGTCTTGGAGGATGATGACGAATGGATGAGCTTCGACAGAACATAATCACGCGTGATTGGGTGATTATTGCGAAGGGGCGGACTGACCGTCCCGACGAATTCGTTCCAACGAAAAAGGAGCGAGCCATGTTGCCTGCGTACGTTGCACGCTGTCCCTTCTGTGCCGGCAACGAAGCGGAGACGATTGAAGAGACGTTTGCCATACGCGACGAACAGGGCTGGAAAGTCCGTGTTGTGCCGAACAAGTTTCCTGCTCTCTTGCCCCAGCGCGAGCGGACGCGGAAGGTATCCGGCGTATTTCGGTCCATGCCCGCCGTTGGAATTCAGGAAGTTATCATTGAACATCCGCGGCACGACATGACACTCGCGCTGATGCCTGTCGCGCACGTCGCTAACGTGATTCGCGCGTACCGCCAACGCTATGAGGCGATACGGCAGGACGAGAGGATAGAAGCGATTATCCTCTTCAAAAACTACGGCGAAGCGGCGGGCACATCGCTTCATCATCCGCATTCTCAACTTGTCGCAACGCCGATTGTCCCGAACCAATTTCGCATTCGTATCGAAGAATCCATCCGCTACTTTGACGACACGGGTGAATGCGTCTTCTGCCGGACGATGGGGGAAGAGCTTGCTTCACACGAGCGGGTGATTGAAGAGAACAAACACTTCGTTGCTTTTATTCCCTATGCTGCGCTTTCTCCCTTTTCCGTGTGGATTTTTCCGAAGCGGCACGCCTCGTCGTTCGACGAAATTACTGAACCCGAAATTGAAAGTCTTGCGCCGGTATTAAAAGGCGTTCTTGCGAGACTGCATGTTGCACTGGATAACCCCGACTACAACTATTCGATCCGTTCCATCCCAACGGGCGAGCGGCGAACGGATTACTTCCATTGGTATTTCACAATCATTCCCCGCATCTCGAAGACTGCAGGATTCGAGCTTGGCAGCGGAATGTTCATCAACCCCACTGTGCCGGAAGAGAATGCTGCATTACTCAGAAGCGTTGACTTGTCACAATTATGAAGATTGTCCGATGAACTCCTTTGGAGAAACAGAACGATTGATTCTTGTTGGTGGAACCGAAGGTTCGCTTGTTGCCGAGCTTCAAAACAGAAAAGCGCTTGCCGATCTATTGGGTGTCGCCGTGCCTGCGAATTGGCCTCCACCCCTGTACGACCAGCCTGCGATTGAGTTCACGCTGAAGTATTTGAAAGAGAATCCTGATGCGAAGAATTGGATTTTCTGGTACATCGTTCTTCGTGAGCCGGAGCCTATTGCTATCGGCATCACCGGCTTCAAAGGGAAACCATCTTCCGACGGAACAGTAGAAGTTGGCTACTCAGTGTGCAACCAATTCCAACGCAATGGCTACGCGTCGGAAGCCGTTGGTGCGCTCATCAAACACGCGTTCAGTCATGATGAGGTTCAAAGAGTGATTGCAGAAACGCTGCCTGACCTAATGCCTTCTATAAAAGTGATGGAGAAGAATGGTCTGAAGTTCATCGGGCAAGGTTCTGAAGATGGAGTGATTCGATACGAGTTGAAGCGTGAGGATTACGCGAAGCAGAAAGTCCACTCTGTGTGAAAGCTTGTGTTTGAGGGAGAGGGGATTTTGTTGTATTTGAGTTTTGCAAGAGAAATGTTATGCTTCCGTGAACTATTCGGATGGGTTTCTTTGTATTATAAGAAACACTGAATACATCGAAGAAAAGGAGATGATTGAATGAAGCTACGAATCGCAATTGCTGGTTTGGCGATGCTGCTCGGTGCAGCGACGCTTAATTCGGTGGAACCTAAACTCAAGTTATACTCTGCGGAAAAGAAAGGATATGTTATGGCGGACAAGGTTGTAAAGAGCGACGCTGACTGGAAGAAGCATCTCACGCCGTTGCAGTTTGATGTGACTCGCAAGAAGGGAACGGAGCGTGCGTTTACCGGCGAGTACTGGAACAATCACGAGAAGGGCGTGTACAAATGCGTTTGCTGCGGAACGGATTTGTTCAGTTCTGATACGAAGTTTGAATCCGGCACAGGCTGGCCCAGTTTCTGGCAGCCGATTGCGAAAGAGAACGTGAAGCAAGAGACCGACCGGAGTTTGTTGATGGAACGGTCGGAAGTTCTCTGCGCCCGCTGCGATGCGCATCTCGGACATGTGTTCGATGATGGACCGAAGCCAACTGGGTTGCGGTATTGCATGAACTCGGCTTCGCTAAAGTTTGAGAAGACGAAGTAACGAAAACCAACGTCACCTTGAGCGAAGTCGAAGGGTGTCCTGGGCTTATGAAACGCCTCAAGGAATTTTCTTGAGGCGTTGCCGTTTTTTGAAATCCGCTCCTACCTAAACTTCGTATGTCAAATAGAACAATTCTGTCTCCCGTCGTTTGAACTCCTCATACAATCATAATCCATAACAACAGAAAGGCATCGCGATGAGAACCAAATCCTTTATTGTAACCTTGCTTGTTGTCCTTTTTGCCTTGAGTCCCAGCTTTGCGCAGAAGGGAAACAAGGCGATGATGCTTGCGAATCGCTTTTTCAAAGAAATCGCCAAACAAAACACGGCAGCGCTCGATGAGATTCTGCATCCGGCGTTTCAGTCCCACCATTTTCCCGCGCCGCCGGGTTCCGACAAGTCCGGCTTCATTGCAGGCATGAAAGGGTTGCTCAGCGCTTTTCCCGACATCAAGGTTACTGTTCACGACCAGTTTGCAAAAGGGGACAAGGTTTTTTCTTACGGTTCATGGACAGGAACGCATAAAGGAACTTTCCAGGGAGTTGCGCCCACAAACAAACAGGTGAAGGTCGAGTTCATGGACATTTGGCGCGAAGAGGGAGGAAAACTTCGTGAGAATTGGGTTGTCATGGACATCATGGGTTTGATGGTGCAACTTGGCGCTGTGCCGCCGCTCGGCGGGAAGTGATTGGCGGGTATAGCCACGTTCTTCAGGACGTGGATGGAAGGTGAGCGAAAACATCCGAGGGGTTTCTCCGAAGGAGTCCTTCGGACAACCCCTTGTGACAAGACGCCCCAAAGCGAAAGCCGAGGGGCGTTGGTGTTTTTGATACGGTGTTGACATATATTCATTTGGAAAATGAAACCGAACGAATGAGAATGTATGACTTGTGATGCCGGAGAACAGAAATGAATCTAGCAAAGAAAAAACGTCTCGAAGCGAAGGGGTGGAAGGCAGGCAATGCCGGCGAGTTTCTGAATCTCACCGCGGAGGAGGCTGCCTACGTTGATGTGAAACTCGCGTTGAGCAAGCACCTGCAACAGACCCGGCGGGAGAAGAATCTCACACAAGAACAGCTTGCCCGTTTGTTGAAGTCGAGCCAATCGAGGGTGGCGAAGATAGAAGCTGGTGACCCGTCAGTGTCTCTTGATTTACTTGTCCGCTCGTTGTTTGTTCTCGGCGCTTCGAGAAAGAGCCTTGCCCGTATTCTTGCCTGAATGCAGGATATCAATTCTACGTGGAAACGCCCCGAGGTGAAAACCGAGGGGCGTTTGTGTTGCGAAGCGTGATTTCTTTGGATATATTCAAGTGGAAATCGTGAGGTGCAGAATGATGAACCGCGACATATGCACGTAGACCGGGAGAACAAGAGCGCCAAATTCTGGCTCGACCCCGATGTATCGCTGGCTGAAAACCGCGGCTACAGTCGGAAAGAATTACGCGACATTGAACGGATTGCAAGAGAAAACTTGGAGGAATTGAGAAATGAATGGGACGCCTTCTGCGGCGGTACGCATCGCTCTCTCTAGAGCGGTCAGCGTTGCAGTTACTGACGACACGTTATCCGTGGATTTAGAAGACGGTCGCACGATAAGCGTACCCATCGGTTGGTATCCGCGCTTGGCGGACGGTACACCGGAGGAGCGCGCTAATTTTCAGATCAGCGGCGCAGGCTACGGTATCCACTGGCCTGATTTGGATGAGGATATTGGCGTTGAGGGATTGTTGCTCGGCAAAACGTCTACGGAAAGTCCGGATTCCTTTCAACGATGGCTCCAGCGGCGGAAGCTGTAGAAGTAATTCGATTCCTTAAATGATCCGCTTCTAAATCTCTACGTTTCTACCGAAGTTTTTCTCTCTCAGTCCTCTATCACTTCATGAACATCACGCTCCAGCTCATACAAGAAATCGCTGAACCGAATATCGTTAGCCGCGGGCGGAAATACTTTCAGCAACATCGTGTGACCCTCGAGGAAGTGACCGATTCGTTCGTCTTCGCTTACGTTGAAGGATCCGATACGTACGAGGTAGAGCTGTTTGAGGACGATCTTGATTTTGATGCGACGTGCACATGCCCGTACGACTGGGATGGATATTGCAAACACGTGGTGGCGGCGATGTTTGCCACAATGGAAGAGGTTGGGAACGTTGTATATGATTCTCGAAAGAAACGTTCGGCGGAGATTACGAAACCTGCGCAGGAGAAAACTTCATGGGTCAACGAGGTCAAGAAGATATTGCCGCAGCAGGTTCCCGACTATCATCCTGCGCAGACACAACAGCCGTGGCGATTAGTCTATTCGCTCAACGTCTCCGGCGGCACGTGGTCGGTTCAACAGTTACGCATCAAGATGCGCAAGAACGGCTCCGACGGCAAAGCATCGGTGATCCGACAATTTGATTCTTTTGACCGTGCGCATTTAGATCTCACCGACCGTCTGCTTATTGCCCAGCTCACGCTTAGTTATCAGAACTCCATCTTCTCTTCCGGATACTCGTCCGAATCATATTTTGGCTCTTGGTCGTCACACGGGTACATCAGCTCAAGCTCGCGCGATAAACACATGGCGGACGTTCTTAGCCTGCTGATAGACAAGGAAGTGTATCGCGGCGACGCGTACTCGTTGATGAGAAACCGTATTCATGTGCGCCGCGAACCTGCGCGCGTTCGTCTCGGCATCGCCTCCGAAGGAGAGGCGCTCTCGTTGAATCCGGAAATGGAATGGCAAGGAAACATCATTCCGTTCCCCAAGCAAAGCATCATACTCACGTCCGACCCGTTGTGGATACTATTGACCGATGAAGTCCTCCGCGTTGAAGGAGCGACGGGCGCTGAGTTTGCTGCACTGAAACAAGTTGAGACGCCTCTTGTTATTCCGGAAGCTGACCGCGATGAATTTGTGAGCGACTTGTTTCCGCAAATCGTCTCTCGCTATAAGATTCGTTCAGAGGCGTCAATCTTGAAAACGGTTGACGCGCAACCGGTGCCGAGGCTCTATTTGAAAGAGGTGGATGAAAAGCTCGCCGTCGAGCTGAGATTCTTCTATGAGACGGTAGAGGTGCTTGCATTCAAGGCGGATGCGGAGGGGGCGAATACAGCGCGCACAGAATTGATTTCCGATAACGGCGCGCTTGTGCATGTCGCACGCAAGTTCGACGCCGAGGCTGCGATGAGCAAAACGCTGTTCGACTCGTCGGTCACTCTCATGCCCGATCCGTCGGTCGCAGACTCGACTCGGCGAGCGGCGTTCGTCTGTGTGCCGGCAATCCATCCGTTGGAGTGGCTGCTGACAGTCCTGCCTGCGTTGCAAGCGCAGGGCTTTGAGATTTTCGGTCAGGAAGATTTGAAGAAGCACCGGCTGCGTTATGACCGTCCGAAGGTGGGCATGAAGATCTCTTCGGGCATAGATTGGTTTGATCTTTCTGTAGAGATGAAGGTCGAGGGGACGGCGGCGTCGTTCGAAGAGTTCGCACGGGCGGTGAACACCGGCGAGCACTTCGTGAAGCTTGATGACGGAAGCTTTGGCGTTCTCGCGGATGAGTGGATAAAGAAATTCCACCGCACGTTTGCGCTTGCTCAACGAGTCGAGTCTTCGACCGGGCAGGAGGACGACAGGCTCACGCTCTCGCGGGCGCATCTTGGTATGATTGACGAGCTTCTTGCCGGTGCCGACGAAGTTGATACCGATGCGCTCTTTGAGGAAATGCGCGAGCGATTGAAATCATTCAACAAAATTGAAACGCAGTCGCTGCCGCGTGCGTTCAGCGGCGAGCTTCGTCCGTACCAGCACGCAGGGTATGATTGGCTCCACTTTCTGCGCGAGTTCGGGGTGAACGGCATTCTTGCCGACGACATGGGATTAGGGAAGACCGTGCAGACACTTGTTCTGCTGCAAAAAGTCTACGAAGACGGCGCAGCGCTTCCGTCGTTAATTGTCGTACCAGCGTCGCCGCTGTTCAACTGGGAGAAAGAAATCCGCCGCTTCACTCCCGATCTCACCTCTCTCATCTACAAAGGTTTGGACCGGAAACAGTTCCAAGAATCGTTCGCCGAGTACAAGCTCATCCTCACCAGCTATGGCATTCTTCGCCGCGACATCGAGGTGCTGAAAGACCAGGAGTTTCTCTATGTCGTGCTGGATGAATCGCAGAACATCAAGAATCCCGGCTCCATCAACGCGAAAGCAGTGCGCTTGTTGAAGGCGCATCATCGTCTCGCGCTCAGCGGCACGCCGGTAGAGAACACCTTGATGGATCTCTGGTCGCAGTTTGCGTTCCTCAATCCCGGCATGTTGGGTTCCGAGCGTTCCTTCTCCCAAAACTTTGCCCGCCCCATCGAGCGGCACAACGATGAGTCCACCGCGTCCGCACTGAAGCGCTTGATCTTTCCATTCATCCTGCGCCGGACGAAGGAACTCGTCGCGAAAGAACTTCCGCCGAAAGTCGAGACGACAATCTATTGCGAGATGGACAAAGCGCAGCGCGTTGCGTACGAACATTGGCGCGAGTATTACCGGCGCGCAATTCTGAAGAGCATCGAGACGGTCGGCTTTCAGCGCAGCAAGATGAAAGTACTGGAAGGGTTGATGAAGCTGCGGCAGGTCTGCTGCCACCCGTTGCTGGTGGATGCAAAGTACAAAGGCTCGGCTGGAAAGTATGACGCGTTCATTGAAATGCTGGAGGACATTCTCGCCGAGGGACACAAAGTGTTGGTGTTCTCGCAATTTGTGAAAATGCTGAAGGTGCTGAGAGCCTATTGCGACGAACATGCGTTGGTGTATGAATACTTAGACGGCAGCACAACCGACCGCAAGGAACGCGTGGAACGATTCCAGAATGACGAGAGCGTGAAGCTCTTTCTTATCAGCTTGAAAGCCGGCGGCACCGGATTGAACCTGACTGCGGCAGACTACGTGATTCACTACGACCCGTGGTGGAATCCCGCCGTTGAAATGCAAGCGACCGACCGCACGCATCGCATCGGACAAACGAAACAAGTGTTTGCGTATAAGCTCATCACGCGCGAGACAGTTGAAGAGAAAATTCTCGCGCTCCAGGAAAAGAAACAAGCGCTCGTCAAAAGCATCATCACCACCGACAGCGGGTTCATGAAATCGCTGACGAAGGAAGATGTGGAGGTGTTGTTTAGTTGATAGACCCACGAGGTCTTGCTTGAAAAACAGAAGAGACCTCGTGGGTCTTTCTCTTGGTATGCGGCTTTCCCGAAGGTGTTTCTCGGAGCCGATTAATGTTAGTCACAGCGTGAAATTGTATCATTCAAAACAACCTTGAAAACATAACGCTGCAAAGCAGCACCCAAAAAAGAAAAGCGTAAACCATCCCGCTTTGCGGGACACAGATTCTCACAGATTTTTTATGTTGAATTCGTCGAGTCCGCCTGAGGCGGATCATACCCTAAATCAGTCTGTGTCAATCCGTGCAATCTGTGGTTCAAAAAGGTCTATTGCGTAACGTGAATGATTAATTGAGAATGAACGATGGCGAAGTAGCAAATTCCTATTGAGCATCTTGTGAAAGCGAGCGCTTGGTATGCGGCGTGTTATGTGAAGTGGCGGCACGGAGAAAGAAACGGAGAATGTGGTCTACAAGTTTAATATCCACTCACAGATCGACGCTAACTGTTCGTCATTGGTAAGGTTTGCAGCGTTATTGAGGGATCCGTTGCGCAATTGTTTGAAGATTTCGGAAGCCATGCTGTTTTCAATTGCTGCACCTATAAAGAATGTCTGCGGCTTCTTTTTCTTTTTGCTGAAGCTCTTTCTTATTCTTTCCACGGCGGAGTTGGCAGTTTTCCAATGTTCATCTGCACCTGCAGGATCGATGCCGCCTTTCAATTCTCCCAATGCTACGTAAGCGTCAATATTGTGTATGATGGAATGCTTACCCTTTTTCAAATCGTCGACTGTTCCGTCCAAAATTGAAAGGTCAACGTTTTTCTTGACGACCGGGACGGTAATGTTCATGATCAGAAGCCGTTTACTTCTATTCTTCGACCAGGACAGGCCGTTGATGCGTTTCTCAATTCCTGTATCATCTTGCGGTCTTGCCAGCCATGCGTCTGTGTCGTCATCTTTCCATTGATAATCGTTTCCCGAAAGATTGAAAACCGACAATAATGAACGCAGGAATTTTTTTTCACCTAATACTCCCGCCAAGTTTCTGGCCTTACCACCTAAGGCGTCTCCTTTTGTCAGCAAATAACGGTAAACAAGTTCATCGATGAAATCGTCGCCTGCAGTTGATAAGTCAACTCTGATGTCCTTTACTCCCAAAAGATCTTCAGGCTTCGTTCCTCTACGGCATAAGTATTTGAGCGTTTTTGCTTCTTCTATGTAAGGAACAGCCATGTAGTTTTTCTCCAAAGAAAGAGCTATGAAGCCAGCATCTATTTTTTCTTTGGTCGTAACCAAATCGCCTGCAACACTGATTGGCATGTACGGGTGCATTAGATTTTCTCCTCGGTCAAAAAAGCTGACTGACTTCGGAATAAAGGTCTTTCCAGAAGCCTTGCTTGATACGAAACTTCGTGCCGTGATTATGATGGGTGCGAGTCTTTACAAATGATTGAGCGTTGTTGCTTGCGATTGGCATGCACCGAGCAGCTTGCCATCAAGGAAGCCCCATTGAAGTTCTTAGTGCTTCCAGAACTTCCTTTGTTTTCTTGTACGAATTTGTCAATTCGGAAAACGTAAGGTTGAGAGTCCCTGACTTGTGAACTATTGCCTGCCGTGCACGCATGATATTGTCCCAAGCAGCGTGAAGGTCAGTATTGATGACCTTTGAACTGAACTTGTCTTTGTAATCGTTGCCGAAATGACCAAGAGCTTCGGTGAGCTTCCCTAGATCGGGACTCCGAAACCGACGGACGAGAGACACTTTGATGAACGAACACGCATACGGATCACTGCATAAGTCCGCCCTTTGTCCGAAAATCGACTCAATTAGTTGTTCGTATTCTGAAATTATCAGAAGAGTCAAGGCCGAAACGAAATATGATTCAATCTCAGCCTTGGTCGCGTCGCTGACAGTGAGCGAACTCAGATGTTCATCACTGATTTTGAGCGCCTGTTCAATTCTTGGGAAATCCATAAGGGCTACTTGAACAGTTTCTTTTCAACTAAGGATAGTCGACGTTTGACAACTTCTTCGTCCGTAGTGGAACTACTTACGACATCAAGGAATGTTCGACTCTTTGCGAGCTTCTTGTATTTGTCCTTGATGTTCTTTGGAACTCTTGAGAGGTTACGAGCAAAGGCTACAAATACACCATCGAATGCCGCTACGTTGAAACCAGCACGTATGTGAAATGGCTTTGCACCTAGATTGCTCAAGACTGTCTTCGCAGTACTGTCAAAAAGTTTTTCAAATTCATCGATCGCTGGGAGCTGATCGTTCTGATGATCTTCCATAAACTCAGAAAGAAAGTCTTTCATTGGCTTGTGATACTTAGGACTTAAATGAAACAGAGCAAGAAACCGGAGAATCAGTTCAACGTCTCTTTGTCGTTTGTCTTCACCGGGCTTTCCCAAGATTGTTCGCCATTCATTTCGCTTATTGAGTTGAATCAACATTTTATTGAAAGGTCCGTGGTATATGCAGTTGCGGATTTCTTGGCCAACCAATTGCGTACCGCCAGTGTTTAGTCGCTCGAAAATATGATAGATACTCGAGCTACCCTTTGGTTTCAGTTGTTTGATGATGAAGGCCCTTAGAACCGCATCGTTGAGTCGGTTAAAAGCACCTTCGTGCTGCTTCTTTAGATCCTCGTAAGTCAATCCATTATATGGACTGTCCTCGTTAAGACCCTCTAGTCGAAACACGGTTCGGTTTCCCTTGAGGTCGGCCTCGCCAAAGTACCCTTGGAAGAAGTAGAAGATGCTTAGCAATCTCTGCTGCCCATCTACTACATCCAATTCGTTGCTGCTAGGACGGGCATAAAGGAAGACTGGCGGAACGGGAAGGCCAAGCAAAAATGATTCAACTAACCGGCTCGATTGCTTGATCGTCCAAACAAACTTACGCTGGAAGCCGGGTACGAAGATTGTCTTGTCGTACTTTGCTACTAAACCCTCAAGAGTGTAGTCTACCGGGTAGGTAACTACATCATAGTTGGAAGGCTCGCTACCTTGATCGTCGAGCTCACTTTGGATGGGTTCTATGTCGAGTTTGGTTGTCTTTTTCACGCTCTTCTCCTGAAAGTAGTGTCCGCATTAGTTGGTGAAACCTCGAGTTGCGTGGCTTTCAATCTTGTTTAGGTCTAGCCAAAGGTTCCTCATGATATTGTTAAGTTCATCCGGATCGATCTTGCGTAATGCCTGCCGAGTCTCCATAACGAAAATGCCGACGGGCAGGAGCTCAATGCCGTAAGGCTCCCAGCCAAGTGCTTGCCCTGCGAACAAGGTTGTGCCCACTCCAGCGAAGGGGTCTAAGACCTTCCCGGGTTTATCGGAATACTTGGTGAGAAAGTATCTAACAAGGCCAGAGGAAAAACTCTCTTTATACTTGAACCAACGGTATACCGGTTCTTCCTTGTTCGCTTGGAAACTTACAAGCTGACGGTTGAGGTTGAAGGCTGTTTCCAGTCTGCCTGCGAATCTCTTGTACAGCTTTTGTCGTTCGCTGGGGAATATCTCTACTATTTCATTCATTCAAAGAACCAAGTCTAATCTCCATTTTAGTCCTCTATAAAAGGATAAAAGCTTTGCTCGGATGTAAGCCTCAAACGATCAACCATCCAGTTTTGAATAGCATCTCTTATCTCTCCAATCATCTCGATGTTCCAGTCTATGGATTCCTTCGTAGGATTGAGAGTCTGGATAAGTCGATAGATCTCACCATCGACATAATCTTGTCTCGAAAGCTGTTCGTTAGTTAATTCTTTCATAGCAAGCAGACTGTTGAAGTTTAGGATGCGTTAGGGATGCGATTTCCGTATCATCAGGGAAGGCATCTCTCGTGATGGATGTATGATTGAAGTGAATGGCGTGGCTTTCAATCTTGTTGAGGTCTATTTTGCCTGCAAATCTCTCGTATAGCTTCTGTCGTTCGCTGGGGAATATCTCTACTATTTCATTCATTCAAGAAATCGAGTCTAATGTCTATCGGTCTGATTGCACTAAAGATACCAAAAGGATGCGGGTAATCCAACGCTAAGAGCATTGGGTCAAAATCTCCGTGCCGCCATTTTCACATAACGTCTGCAACAAAAATGCCGTTGTGGAACGAACTCTCATAGACAAATTTATTATGAGTGGAGCAATGGTTCATTTTACATTTTTGTTGTTATGCGAAGTTGGTTTTGCTCCTATTATTTCAATCGGGGTTCCTTATGAGAATAGCCATAGCAATTTTCTTTTTGCTGTATCCATTCAGCACCGAGATGATTAACACGCACAATATCAATTGGCGGCGAAACACTGTCGGGTGTGGCGTGAGACTGCAAAGTAATAAGAGAATCAATCCCAGCAACTACTCCAAGACTATCAAGAAGTCTGACCGGTTTTTCTCCCGGAAGAATCCGTTCAATAGCCGAAGAAATGCCGCCAACAAACATGAATGTATCACGCGGACAATCACCGGGGCAATCGCCACGAAGATAGTACACGGTGACATCCGCAGAATCCCTGACAATAGCATAGAAATCAAGAACAACCAAATGAGGAACTCCATTAGGCATGTCGGCGATTGCGGCTTGGACAAGGCGGATCGGTCCCTCCCTTGGATGATAGGTAGTATCGCCAGCGGCTTGGACTTCGATAATTCGGGCGGTGAGTGCATCACTCATCTTCTGGCTGTAGATACCATAGAACTCTTTGAGGGTGCGGGATGTGCGATGACTTTGGCAAACAATGCTATCGGCATTATAGGAACCGCCAGAGTGGAATCCAGTATGAGCAATAGCAGCATTACCGATGATATGAATCTTGCAGATAGGAGGCAGGATTCTTCCGTTACCATCGCGAGCACGGCTATCGGTTGCAATGTAAACCGCGACACCAGTTCGATAAGCGATGATGGTGGTAGTGAAAACCTGAACGTAGACAAAAGGAAACAGTATGAGTGCTATTATCGTATTCGTGTAACACGAACGAAGCAGATGGATGACAGTTGGCTTATGGGACATGATTTTTATGAATTTTCAGTGTGGGGACGCGACATAGATGTTTGGCCGAATCCGCGTGATACAATATGGTATCATCTCTCTGGCGATAAATGCGTTCGCAATTTGGCTCCCTTGCCTATAAGAAAATGAGGGCGCAAAACCAATTTTGCATAACGTTCGAGCAACCACGCAGCGACACGCCGAACTATGAATGACTCATTGTTTTGTGAAGGCGTGCCGTTGAATGAGCACAATAATATCATATCAATGAAGCGAGTGTCGTGGTTGCGATTGTTAGCCGAACCCGCTTTCACTAGAATGGGGTTAGAAGAAAATATATCCATCCACCGAGAAGCAATGTAACGAAGAAAACACTTGCCAATGTAGTTAAGAGAACCGTCGTCAACGAATCTGGTTCCAATGGAACACTAAGAATCTCGTGGATTCGAGCTATGTCGTTCCTAATAGTCCTACGTAGTTTCTCTCCGAGATAGCAAACAAACAACCCAAACACGGATAGGAAAACCCCCATCCAGCATAGTGCTATTCGCAAGTGTGGCGTTGAGTTGCTATCAAAAGCAAACTTAAGCAGTGCACCAGTAATAGCAATGAAGATGGTGAAGGCTCTGAGATAGTGCGTTATAAGGGTCTTGCCCTCATCCATTTTGTGTTTGAGAATTTCAAGAATTACTTCTTGGCTCGCTTGGGTTGTAGGAGGGTTTAAGTTCATCAAAGTCCTTCCTTTATAGATGGGGATAGCGAACTGCAAGAACGAGTGCGAAACCAATTCCGATTCCTTGTTGGTCTTTGAATCAGAGCGATGACCCTCCACTCGGTTCTTGATTGCGGTCATCAACAGCGTGACAATTTCACCGGCTTGCTCGTCGGGAGAGGCGAAGGCATCAACTCTGTGCGGCTGAGGACGTCTTGAATTGGCGACACCCGCAGCACCCCATGGAACCTTTTCTTTGTCAGCGTCTTCGGCCCATCGCTGCAACTGCACATTGAATCCTCTGCGTTCAGGTGGTCCGGGAGCAGACCAGCGCCATCGCTCCCTCACGAGCATCTCTCCGCCATCCGTCTTCGCTATCCATTCGTCCCCGGGGCTATTGTCGAATACGATCGTGTGCAACTCGATTTCAGGCAAAGCATTGGGGTCAACCTTGCTGGATGGAAAATCGTCGAGTGTAAGTTGACCAGCGGCTGAACCTTCAGACATCGTGACCTCATAAGCCTTGAGGACTGAGCTCTTGCCAACATTGTTCGGACCCACGAGTACAACAATGTCATCAAGATCGATGGAGACGGGTATAGGGCCGATGCAGCGGAAATTCTTAATGATGAGTTTCACTAATCGAGGGCGCGGACCTTGGGGGAACGGTTGCCTCCGGTTCCGCTGCTTTGGATTTCTTAGCCATGGAGAATCTCCTTTGACTGGATATCATTGCGGGTTGCGTTGCGCATAACGTCTCGCAACCACGCAACGGCACGCTCAATGCTTTTTCTTTCTGACATAAATGTGCGTGCCGTTGAACGCGCACTTTGCATTGTGCAAAACTGAGCCGTCACTTTGCCTTAACGGATGTGCGAGTGTCGTGCTTTTTCGGTGTTAGTTGCCGTGCCTGTCCTGCGGCACGATCAGGCATAAGCTGAATTCCTCTAATCCCTTGTGTTTGTTCTCGCTCAGCTTGTTTCCTGTCGAAGTAAGGGGCAATTTGTTTTTCCTTGAAGTCAATCAGAACCTTCGCGCTTGCAACGTGATATGTTCGGCAATAGTAGCCAAGCATAAGGCAGCCGGCACCAGTAAACAGTGCGAAGAGTTCCATGAAAGCCAATCGAATCCAATCGACAGTTGCCAGCAATACTGGGCTTACGGGCTATGATCAGACCTGAATGCGGAAGCTAACCACGTAACAGAACAAACATCACAGAAAATGATGAAGAGGATCGACAAAGCTGGAAGGTAAAACAGTCCATTAAAAGCTGCTCTAACGCCGAAGACTTTTGACTGATCGTCCTTGTAATCAATGGTACTTATGGCAAAGTCGCTGGTGGTAATGGTGGTGAATATGTTGTATGAAGTCAGACCGTAGTAGATAAATAATCTGACATCCTCAGATGACCTCGTTGCCATCCGAAGACTTCTCCCGATAAGGTGGTTCTGCCTTCTCATGGCGTAGAAAAGCCAAAGGGTCAAGATTGCCAACGCAATTGATCCTAGAAATGCTGCGTCTGAAATATGTAGCTTGACGCCTATTATTGGAACAGACAGATAACCACTATCTACCCACATATCGAGGAGTCGCTTTTGCGATTCCGCGACTGTCTCTGGTTTACCCCACTCATTCTTCATCACAATCGATCGTAGCCACGAGAAGTAAACATTCCAGCAAGTAACGAAGACGGCTAGCGAAGCAATTGAGACAGCTGAAAGGATCCAGCGGCAGCGTCTCATGCTGTCACGACACGCATCTACGAGAAGGGTAGCGAATCTATCACTCATGTTTTCCATATCAGATCCTTTCATTTGTTTGAAGGCATGGCAACTAACGCGCGACTATCTGATCTCAGATTCGATGTAGAGCTCTTTCTTGAATCAAACGAGTGTTGCATGAGAATGGACGAAATCTGAAAAGCTGCTGCAATCCAACAAAAAAGAGGAGTCGATTATCTTTATCCAACAGAAGAAAAAGGGGATCGGCTTACTTCGTGCTAGACGAGATGTTCCCTCAGTACTTTTGTAATAGCACCACTTCTGTTGTGAACGTGAAGTTTTGAGTAGATATTCTTGATGTGTGTATCTACCGTGAAGTAGCTTATGACAAGGACCTCCGCTATTTTCCTTTTGTTCTGGCCAGCAACCATGAGCTTCAGAATCTCGCTTTCTCTTCCTGTGAGGCCGTAATCTCCATTCGGTAGCGTCAGGCCCATGAACATGTCCAGAACCTTTCGGGCGATCTGCGCATTCATCGGAGCTCCGCCATTCACCACTTCCTGGATGGCTCTTCTTATTTCTTCCTGCGGAGAAGTCTTGAGCAGATACCCCGATGCCCCGCCGCACAATGCTTTGAAAATCTTGTCACTGTCTGCGTAGTTCGTAAGAATGAGAATTTCGGTTGACGGAGAGATTGACTTGATTCGGCTTGCTCCCTCTATTCCGTCCATTCCCGGAAGCATAATGTCCATCAGGATGACCTGGGGAGGGCAATTCCTCTCAAGGGCAGCGAGAGCTTCCTCACATGATGCGAATGCCTGTCCACAGCTAAGACCATGTGTATGATTCACTACGTGCGCGAGGGTATTTCGAAAAAGTGCATCGTCCTCCACGACCCACACGTTAAGGCTACGATGAGCCAAGCTCCTGCGCTGACGTCCTCGTTTTTGTCCTACAAGGTTAGGAGGCATCGACATTAATTTCGATGAATGGTGTAGGACCATTCGCATTGACGTCTATCGTCGAGGCATGTCCTACGTCATTCGGTATCGTAATTACGGATTGCCCTTCAACATAATAGTACCGGTTCCCGCCAACTGTCAGCGCCGCCGTGTAGACTCCAAACTCCACGTCCTCCATCGGAAACGGGCAATTCACCGGTGGCTTGCATGGAATAGGTTTTGCATTCGTAAGTTTTCCCCCTTTGTCATATATCTCAGCGACAGGGTCTGCATCGGTCGGGGCAAACGTTGCGTTCCAATCTATCTTTCCTGGCATAATAGGCTCCTATTGGTTTGGGTTATAGTGGTACAACCAAGATACGACGGGGAGATGACGAGCGAAATACCGTATCTACGGTATTTTTGCAACGAGGAGAATTTCGGTTCCCTCCTGAGCCGCACTACTGATTTCAAGATAACCGAACTTTTCGCCTCGCCACTTCATATTCTCAAGACCATTGCCCTTGCGCTTCGCGGAAGGATCAAACCCTATTCCATTGTCACGGATTCTCAATTTGAACTCGTTCCGGCTAACTTCGACTCTAATTGCAACAGCACTCGCCTTTGAGTGCTTGATAATATTGTGCAATGCTTCCTTATAGATCAGGATGATGTTATGTCTCAGATCCATATCAAGAACAACTTCCTTCTGCCTTTCCACAAATTCGAACGAATGCTCAATACCTTGTAGCATCAATGATGCCTCATCTTTCAACTTGAGCACAAGGCTTTCAGTCGTGTCACATGTCGGAGACAAGACCCAAACGATATCACGCAAGGTCTCCGCCGTCTTCCTTGCGGCCCCACTTATGTCTGCGAGTTGTTTTTTCTTTGCCGCCGAAAGATCAGTGCTTGATTGTAGCACGTCGCTCGTCAGTGCGATACTCCCTAAGCTGCTTCCAATGTCGTCAT
>Ga0082335_1005285_pt1 | contig 18046 bp, 21 predicted proteins | sample Subgrocontami58m_FD_72375 | JGI IMG/M metagenome (GOLD analysis project Ga0082335, IMG submission 72375) | Subsurface groundwater microbial communities from S. Glens Falls, New York, USA - GMW37 contaminated, 5.8 m (SPADES assembly) (version 2) ... | reverse complement strand
TGCTTATTACTCACAAAGCTCGTCGTGATGAAGCACAGGGCAAGCTCAATGCTCATCGTGATTTACTTGACGATCAGTTTTTTGTGATTCGGCGAATAGTGGAGAAGTCGGCGAATCATGCTTTTGATGGTCCAACGTTGAAACCCTACTTTTTTGATGCGCTGCAGGCGCTGTTGAATGACCGAAGCTTACTGATTATTCTTCAGCTAAAGACCATCCAAGCGGCATTAGAATCGCAGCAGCTTGTTGTTACGGTTAAAGAAATGGAATTGTTATATCTGGCATTGGAGAAACTGGGACCGACGGCGCTGACGGCAATCCAGCAGAATTGTATTGCGTTGCAGAAAGAGTTAGCTCTGCTTGCTCATGAACTTGTAAGAAAAGATCTTTTGCAGAAAGTTGAAGATGTTGATTATTGGCTGCAGCATCATCGCCAATTGGTAGGAAAGTTGAAAGAAGAGATACGACAATTGAAAGAGGATGGGATGGTCTTTGAAGAGCAGCATGCAGTTCTTTTGCAAGAGTTGAACTCATTGTTATATTCTGGATTTAAGAGAAGAATTGTGGTTGGGTAAAGTTTTATAAAGAGGATATTTTAATTTTCCTTTTATGTCTATTTGCGAGAAACTATTTGATGAAATTTCCGGTTTTGAAAAAGTATCGGCTTTATTGATTTCACAGCTTCCCGATTTAGAATTTTACTCATTGCCTAAAGTTTCGTGGCTCTTTATTCGAGGAAGCGAGGATTTGGTTCTTACGGGGACTTTACCTCCTGAAGATTCAAAATATGGCGCAAACTGGCGCGTACCCTATCAATTTCCTCATCTCATTATTTCTGCTGAGAAAGGCTTCATTCAGGGGGTTAGATTAAATGATAATTCTAAGATTATTGATTCAGATTGGGAGCGTTCTTTGGTTCATCTTCGGCCGTATGTTGCCGAACTCCCCGATTATAAAATAACTCACAGGAGAGCATGGTATGAAGCAATTTTAGAAATACGATATACTTAAAGAAATCATTTCAGCTTTTTCACTTTCTTCTTAAACTTCTTATAACTCTCTTCTAAAGCAGTAATCGAAGGGATTCTTTTCCCTGACAAGAATAATAGAGATGCTCCGCCGCCAGTAGAAACATGAGTAATGCCGTGTTCTAAATGATAACGCTCAATGGCTTCGGCAGTTTCGCCACCGCCACAGATACTGGTGGCTGTTAATTTACTGATGAACCTTCCGATCTCTCGTGTTGCGGTGGCAAATTTTGCCCATTCGAAATAGCCGAGAGGACCATTCCAGACAATTGTTTTCGATTGTCGCAGATGGCGTTTGAATAATTCAATTGTTTGCGGTCCGAGATCGAGGCAAATAACGTTTGATGGGATTTGATCAAAAGGGACGATGATAGTTTTAGCGTTTGGTGAAAACGTGGTAGTTGCAATAAAATCCAGCGGAAGAATAATTTTATTTCTTGCACTTCTCTTTTTAAGAATGTTTTTTGCGACAAGAATAGAGTCGTGATCAATCTTTGATTGACCAACTGGAAAGCCTTTTGCTTTGAGAAAGGCAAATGCTAGTGCTCCACCGATTAAGATACTGTCTGCTTTTTTTAACGCCTGTTTGATTAAGTCTACTTTAGATAGCTTGGCGCCGCCCATTAACCAAATTGCTGGGTGTTGTGGGTGGAGGGCTTTACTGAGCTGCTGAAGCTCATGTTCGAGAAGAAATCCAGCTGTGCCGGGAAGATATGCTGTAATGGCAGCGACAGAAGCGTGTTTACTGTATAATCCAAACGCATCGTTAACATAAAAATCTGCTAAATCAGCAAGTGCATGAGCAAAAGTGTGATCATTTTCTTCTTCTTCCTGATAAAAACGGAGGTTTTCGAGAAAGAATATTTCTCTTTCTTTTCCTCTGTTGATGGTACTGCGAACCGCTTCTCCAAGACAATCTGGAAGTCCAGTGATTTTTATCTTTGGTAATAGTTTTTGTAGTGCTTTGACAACGGGGGCGACACGTAATTCTTCAACAATTTTGCCTTGCGGCCGGCCGAGATGAGTGGCGATAATGATCTTGCAGTCTTTTTCCAGAAGATATTCGATCGTATGTAAAGTCGCTTGGATCTTGCGGTCATCAGCCACTTTCTCCCCCGAGAGGGGAACGTTAAAGTCGACGCGGAGAAAGATGGTTTTGTGTTCGATGGGAAGGGTGGTTAATGAAAAGCGATTCATGCTGGGGTTAAGAAGAAATTAAGGTATATAAATCTTCCATCATCGATAATCCAAAACTTTAATAAAACCCGGAACTATCCTTACTCTTAGATGGATGCTGAAATTAAAAAAGAGATTCTGTTTGACTTAGGTCAGTCTATTGAGATTCTGAAGATTAGGGAGAAGAGCGATGTTGAAAAGCTGAGGGTTCTCAGTGATCATGCGATCGAGCATGTAGCCCTCTATAAAAATCTAGATATTATTTCGGTGACGGTTCTGATCTATTCTATCTATAAAGCGTTCTCGTGTATTGATGATAAAGATTATGCTGCGTTACTAAAAGAACTTGAAAAAGCGAAATCTGCTCTTGAGAGAGATGAATTTGGGCGATATAACCGGTCTATTAAAATTCTCTATGAAATTATCCGGCGTTGTAGCTCTCAGACAAAAGAACATTTGCAGGATGTAATGCATGCGGCACGAATCAAAAAAGGAACGGCTCTGTTGACGAAAGGATTGTCTATTGGGCAGGCAGCTGGATTAATGGGGCTTTCAAACTGGGATTTGCAGCAATATGCAGCGAAAACAACGGCGCTGGAAAGTGGTCCGGTGAAGTTCTCAGCAAAGAATAGGATGTTGAGCGCGCTAAAGATTTTTGAGGTGCGATAACTGATGGTTCAAAAAGGAAGTTCTGCTGGAAAAATCTTATTTTTCGATACCGGTCCGATTATTACATTGGTAATGTCGCGCTTAGCGCCGCTGTTATCAGAGTTAAAGAAAAAGATGGGTGGTCACTTTTACATTACTCCAGCGGTGAAGTATGAATTAATTGATCGACCTCTAACTGTTCGTCGTTTTCAATTCGAAGCGTTGCAAGTGATTAAGATGATTCGTGATGGGGTCCTGGAAGTGTATGAGAATGTTCCTAAACAAAAAGTGAGTGAATTGATTGAGCTCGCTAATACTTCTTTTCGGCTTGATGGAAAGACGATGGATGTTATTCAGGAGGGGGAGATGGAGTCAATTGCGGCGGCTTTGCAGATAGATGCAGCAGGAGTTGTTATGGATGAAAGGACATTACGCTTATTTATTGAGAATAATCGAGATATGAAAGCGTTGTTAGAGATGCGTTTCCAGAAGACAGTTACACCGGACTTGAAGAAGATGGATGCATTTAGTTCGAGATTAGAAGATGTGACGATTATTCGTTCGATTGAATTAGTTGGGGTGGCGTATAAATTAGGGCTGCTTGATGATTATATTCCGGATGGTAAGAATGGGAGAGAACAGTTGCTGGATGCGGTGTTGTGGAATACCAAGTTTAATGGTTGCGCGGTGACGGAAGAGGAGATTCAGGAGTTAAAACAGTTCTTGTTGAAGAAGTGATGGGGGAAAGATGGGCAATATTCTACCTCTTTATCTTCTCAATACTTTCCAGTGTAATCCATGCTGCCATCATCCCATAACCTTTTTTATCAATATTAAATGGAGGGATTACTTCCACATTCTCTAGGAAGATAAGGGTGCAGAAGTTTTTTCCGAGCAGTCTTTCAACGGAGGAGAGTGAAATACCTGTTTTTTGACCGTATTGTGAGATGATAGATTTTATTCTTGTTTCGTCGAGATGATCGAAGAATAATGTTTTGCTGACGTTTGCTCGAACGGTAACCGGTTCTCCAGAATCTTTGAAGTAAATTGTGTCGCCGGCAGTAATCCGTTGGTAAGGAGTTTTTTTGAATTTATACCAACGTGATTCGATGGTCTTTTCGCCGGAGATGATTTTTTGTAGTAATTTCCGCTTCTTGTCAAGAATGGCGAGGTGATCCATGGAAGGTGGGATAGCACGTTCTCATTCAAAAACATTTCGGGTACATATTAAGTTCACTTCAGCGCCTCGCCGTTTCACTCGCCCGTTCTCGAAGTATTGATCGCTAAGGAAGAGTTGTAATGAGTGATAGAACGGGAACAAATTTTCATCTTGTGAAGAGTTCATCTCGTTAAACTTTTTGGCGGAGGCGCTAGAACTTAATATGTATATTTTGGCAAACCTTTTTAAACGGGCTTTTCTTTTAGTAATTGATGTCTAAGAAATGTATTATTTGCAATGACGAAGCGGTGTATTGCATTAAAGATACGTCTGATTATTACTGTGAGGAGTGTGCCGAAGAGCACTTTGGAGATATTACGATGCTGATTAAAGTTGAAGATGAGGCACAGAAGTTAAAGGAATTTGTGAAAAGTCGTCTTGCTCCACAAGAGGCAGAGCAGGAAATTAATAAAGAGGAAGAAGAATAAATGAATCGAGCAATACAATTAGGAAAGATCAAAACATCCTCGATTGAGTTAATTGATATTGGTAAGGCGTGGTTGGCGTTATCATTTGCGTTTGCGGTTGTTTTTGCGGGGTTTAGTTTGTTTTCGGGAACGATTTGGGGTATTTTTTCTCTTCAATTTGTTAAATATTTTGTGATTTCAATATTAACAGCAGGATTGGGATTCTTGTTGCATGAGTTAGGGCATAAATTTGTGGCGCAGCATTATGGTTGTGCAGCGGAATTTCGGGCTTTCGATCAGATGATTTATCTTGCTGTGGGTTTAGCGTTAGCGATTGGCTTTATTTTTGCAGCACCAGGTGCGGTGATGATTGCCGGGATGGTGACGCGACGCGAGAATGGTATTATCAGTGTTGCCGGCCCGTTAGTTAATTATGTCTTGGGATTACTGTTCTTAGGTCTTGCTTTTGTTTCAGCTGGTTCGCCAACTCTGCAGTTAGCGTTTGGGATTGGCTTTCAAATTAATATGTGGTTGGGGTTATTTAACATGATTCCATTTGGTAACTTTGACGGAATTAAGATTTTTAATTGGAGTGTTCCGGTGTGGATTGGGATGGTGGCGTTTGGTGGATTCTTTGTGTTCTTTTTTTAGAGAACAGTAGTATTTAAAAATTGAAATAATATCCTTCAATTATGTCTTATCTTGTTCAATTATGTGTGCATTACAAAGATGGTGTTCTTAATCCTGAAGCAAAAGCGATTCAAGATGGTGCTTCTCAATTGGGGTTTGATCTTTCTGATTTAGTGTGGGGACGCTACTGTTCTTATGTTAGTTCACAGAAATCAAAAAAAGAAGCGCTGGGGGAAGCAAAAGATATTTGTGATAAGCTATTTGCTAATCCCGTGATGGAGACTTATGAAATTCTGTCTGTGAAAAGATTGCGAAAGAAAGAGAAATGATTTTCTGTTGAATTTTCTCGTCGATGTGAACAAAACTTTTATATAGTTGTTTTGGTTTCTATTTAAAAAAGTAGATGTTTTATTACTTTAAATAAAGTTTCTAACTTTATTTTTGGTAGCGAAATGAGATATTTGTTCTCATTTATTGTTTTAAAAAAAGAAGGTGATGTGGTTGAAACAACATATTTTTCAGGAAGTTAAGAAATTTAAGATTCAGCGCTGTTGCAAAGGGTGCAACAAACGAATTGTTGTGGAGAACGCAAACCGATATTATTGCGTTGAATGTCGAGGATATTGATTATTTTTTTTTGTTTTATTCTTCTTTTTACTGATATTGCCATTAATCTTCTAACGTTTTTTTTAAGAAAAAAATTAAGAGAATAAATTCTTGAAGAAGTTCTTTATTTTTTGCCAGAATGATTCTTTAACAAGGGGTGCTGTTTCTTCTCCGGATGGTTGTTGCTCTGCTTTTCCGACAAGTGCGTTAGAATCTTCTAGTTGCTTTTCTTCAACATTAACTCCTGTTGGTACTATTTGTTCTTCAGGAGGTGATTGAACTACTTCTTCAATTAGTGCTTTGGGTAATTCTTTTGCTTTTTTCCCGATGACAAACTCACCTAATTCTGTTGCTGTTGTAGTGTAATAAACATAATCCCCTTCTTTTTTAGTATATGTCGTTTTAATTGGATTTGCATTAACATACAGTTGTAGATCACTTACGGCAATATTTTTACCTAGTAGGTCTTGTTCTTTTATTTTTAATTTTAAATCTAAAGCGCTAAATTTAAGTTCTTTTTCCGAAGATACGGAAGTTATGGAATAAATCGGTTCTTTTACTTGTTGTGTTGCTGTTTCTACATTTGTGAAAAAAATCTTGGCATTTTTTGTGTCTTCTGTGAGATGGATGGTTGCACTCTTGATTCCATTTGTGTTTATTTCAAATTCTAATTCTGAGCCGGCTTTAACAAAACTAATTGTTTGAACTGCACCTCCGGTGAGAGTTGAATCTTCAATCATCGATAAAATACCAACAAAACCAAGGAGAAGCAGAATTGTAACAGAAGCAAACAGTGGGCGAAAATCACGCGATTTTTGCATTGGTTCCGGGAACGGAACTTTGTGATCTAACCTCTTTTTTAGTAACATCTGGGTAGAAGGATTTTTTAGAAGTATTTAAAGTTAACTTTTGGGAAAATGTGGGGAGGATGGGATTTGAACCCACGACATCTACGTATCTTTGCACTTGTGGTGCACTTCAGCGTAGTGCTCTTTCCTGCGGATGGTTGAAATCCGACCCAGGTTGAGCTACCTCCCCATTAGAAAGCTAAGTAAAATGACTTATTTATAAGAGTTTTGGTGAACTTTACCCACCAATTGTCACGCCACTCAGAATCTTGACGGCGAAGAGATTGAATGCGAGCATGACTAAGCCGGCAAGGAAGCAGTAAAGTAACGTGCTTTTAGTTAAATTTCTACCTAATTCAAAGCGTTCTGATAGTTTATCAGCGCCGTTTTCAATACCATTGCTTAAAATGGTTAAAATAAAGACGATTTGAACAATATAAACTCCTACTACAATCTGAAAATGGAATGTTGGTATACCAATGCCAAAGATGGAAAGCATATCTCCCAGACTGCTGGTTTGTTCTCCTTGAGAGGCAAGTGCGGCTAATTGGCTGCTAAGTCTGGTTAAGATGGCCGAAATCATTGATGTGATACCAATAACAATTCCGGCAATCGCTGGCGTAAGAAATTGAATCTGTGCTTTCATTGAGGTAATAACTTCTTCCATTAAATCTTTTAGGCGTTCTTCAACGTGGTGGATTTCTTTGATATAACGGGACATTGACAATAATGCTTGAGCAGCGATGCGCGGTCCTTTTTTGATGCTTTCAATTAATACTTTCATTGATGATTCAATGACGTTAGAAGGAAAAATGACAACAGCCCCTACTTTTGGATCAAATAAAGATTGTTCTAAACCCATGCCTAATTTTGTGATGTTTTTTTCTGCAACATTAAAAAATTCTCCGGAGGTTGTGCCTTGCATTGTTTGGGCGACTTTAGCAAAGGCGATCTCGGCAGGGATGCCATCACCTAAGCGGTTTCCTAATTGAAATAATGCAGAGGAGAATTCTTCTTCCAAAGCGCGTGTTTTTTCACGAATCTTAATGACATTCTTTGATCTGAGAGAATAGTAGGTTCCTATAGAGACACCGAGTCCGATGACGACCATTAGTGAAAGTAATGATGAGCCAATGCCATATGGGCCTACTTTTTGATCTTCTTCACAGGTAATCCCTGCTTCTGGCGGACAGACGTATTCTAACATTTTGAGGTCGCCATCTTTTCCATCGAGGGCAAAATCAGCTGCGCCAAGAGAATGTAGGATCAGTGGAAGGAAACCGATAAGCATACAAACGGCAAAAATAAGTATACTAAAGAATAATGGATTGATTCCGATATTGACGTTCTTGCTTAATGAAAAATTAACGTTGCGCAGGTGGCGGAAGTTTTCTTTTTCACTGATATCACTGGCGCCGTAGCCGGCGGGTCGTTTGGAAAGGATTGTTCTTCCTAAATAAAAGACACCGATGGGAAGACTAACATTGTAAATCAATGAGATATACATGACGGTGATTAATGGACTTGATCCGCTGAGAAAACTAGCTACTAATGGAAGAATGACTAAGCCTAAGATAGGAAGAATAATTCCTAACATATGGAGCATCGTCATCGGCGATTTTAAATTATGAGCATAGTGGAGCATATTTTCGTAGGTTCCGTTAAGAATGACATCTAAGCCTTTGTCGAGGAGAGACAATCTTCTATCTTCGGATGCTTCATAGAGAGATGCTTCGATGAGATGAAATGATTCGACAAATTCGGTATCCCAATCTTTCCAGAATTCAAGATAAGCATTGGCGGAGTCTTGGATCGTGCTAAATTGTTCTGTTTCAACGTCCCAGAGAATTTTTCTAAAGTCCAATGAGAGTGGCGGGTCGAGATGGTCGGAGGCGAATTCAATGGCGCGTTCTAAGTTTGATGTGTGGCGCATATAGGTGACCATATAGAAAATACTTTGGACCATTTGTCCTGATGCTTTCATTCTCCAGGTATTGGCGAGGAAGGTTGGCGCGGTATTGAGGGCAGGGATCATTAATAGTCCGCCGATAAACGAGAAGGCAATGAGAAAGAGCAGTGGTTCAGAGCCGAATAATACAGGGAGGGCGAAAAGAAGAAGTGAGCCAAAGACCATAACACTCAAGCCTGCAAGAACCGCAAATGAGAGAACGCCTGTGGGCGTGGTATTGAGATGGCAGGTGTCTAAATTCTTCTGCATGACTATTGCTTTTTGTGGATCTGGTTTTAGATTGAGAATTTTAGCGGAGAAATTACAGGCTTTTTCGTAGAATGTGTAGCGCGCAGGATATAATTCTTGTTTGAATTCAGTATATTCTTTAGAAGGTGGTTGTGATGAGGAAGCAGCAGCGGCGCTGCCAAATTCTTTTTCGATACGCTGTTTGTACTTTTGAATTAATTGTTGATAATCGTCTTGTCCCACATCCACCATCTCTTTTCTTTTTGGAATGAAAGAGAGTTTAAAAACGTTTGTAGTTCGAAGAATTAATAAAAGAGTGTTGTTAATATGTTTAAATGCCCATTTTTAAAACTCTCGAAGAAGCTTACGATCACTGTCTTGTTGAAGGCAACATCCTTCCCCTTGAAGAATTTTCTGCAGAGAGAATGGCTAATTCTTTACGTATTATTGTTGAAGACTTATCGAATGCGCAAGATGCAGTTGCCAAAAAACGCTGGACTTCTGCATTCAAGATCTATTATGATGTCTTACATCGATTAGTTGAATCTCTTCTCTTATTTGATAAGATTAAGACTAAAAATGATCTTAGTCTCTTTACTTATTTTTGCTGCAAGTATCCGGAGTTAGAGTTAGATTGGGATTTTTTTGAGAGGGTGAGAGCGAAGAGAAATAGTATTGAAGATTCTGCTACGATTGTTTCTGAGAGAGATTGGAAAGAAGTTGAGCTGCAGTTTAAGCTGTATATTAGTTCTTTGAAGAAGGAAATGGAAGAGAAAGTGTCAAAACTCTCACGGATGTATTAAGTTCACTTCAGCGCCTCGCCGTTTCACTCGCCCGTTTTTGAAGTGTTAATTGGTGAATGAAGAGTTGTGATGAGTGATAGAACGGGAACTAATTTTCATCTCTCGAGAAGCTCAGCTCGTGAAACCTTTTGGCAGAAGCGCTAGAACTTAATACATAAACTTCCTCGAAATGTTTATTAACAACCCCTCTAATAAAGATACATGGTCGATTTTGGCGCTCTTATTCTGACGGTCTTTGGTTTATGTCTTTTTGAGACAGTAAGCAGTATTGATAACGCCGTTATTAATGCAGAAGTTCTGCGCACGATGTCGCAGAAAGCGCGAAAGTGGTTCTTATTATGGGGTTTACTATTTGCGGTTTTTGTTGTTCGTGGTTTATTACCGTGGGTTATTATCTGGGGAACAAATCCTAGTTTAGGATTTATCGGTTCTTTTACGGCAACGTTTAGTTCTGATCCATTAGTTATGGAAGCGGTGGAGGCCACGGCGCCGATTTTGTTGATGGGTGGTGGAGTGTTTCTATTGTTTCTGTTTTTCCACTGGCTGTTTATGGAACCCAAGATTTATGGCTTGCATGCGGAACGCTTTTTCGCTAAACAGGCAGTGTGGTTCTATGCTGTTGTTTCGGTGATTTTAGCATTACTAGTGTGGTATTCGATGAAGATTAATCCGTTGATTGCGTTTGGGGCAGTAGTGGGTTCGACGGCATTCTTTATTACACATGGTTTCAAACAAAATGCTGAAAAAGCAGAACACGAGATGATGCATCATAAATCAAGCTTAAGTGATTGGAGTAAGATATTATATCTTGAGGTAATTGATACGACTTTTTCTATCGATGGGGTTCTGGGAGCTTTTGCGTTTACCCTTTCTGTGCCGATCATCTTGTTGGGAAATGGTTTGGGCGCGATTGTTGTACGACAGTTAACGATTGGTAATATTGAGAGGATTAAGAAATATAAATATCTCAAGAATGGAGCGATGTATTCGATTTTGGCGTTAGGAGTAATTATGGTCTGTGATGGGTTTGGGGTTCATGTTCCAAGTTGGTTGTCCCCGGTGATTACGTTTACGATTCTTGGTTATTTCTTTTGGAAGTCGAAGAGAGCGTTAGTTACGGGTGAGATGACGGAATAGGTTGTTTTCCATCTCTTTCTTTTGGAGCGTGTTATTATTATGAAAAAATCTCTTTTTTTGAAGAATACGGGTCTTGTTTTTTTCGTAATGAATACGACGCTTGCGTTGTTTATGTTTAGTTTCATTCCCTTGTTTTTGAAAGAACAGGGCTATACCTTTTGGCAGCTGATTTTACTTTATGTTGGATACACTGCTCTAGCTTCTTTGTTTGTGATGGTTGTTTCGGTTTTTCGAATTAAGCAGTTTATTGCAACGGGATTTTTTCTTCATTGTTTAGCGGCATTTTCTTTCTTCTGGTATTCTCCGGCGACAATTTATGTTTATCTTATATTATTGGGGTTAATCACTTTATTTTATTGGGTGCCGTTAAATTATCTTTTTTTTGAGCATTCACAGAGAGAAACAAATGCGACCCGTTCATCGTGGTATTATTTAGTCTCTGGAGTTATTTCCGTAGTTGCTCCCCTATTGGGCGTTATCGTAATTCAACATCTGGGGTATCCGTGGCTTTTTGGTTTAACGGCAGTACTCTACGTTATTCCTTTTTTAATGGCGATGAAAATGATTCCAGAAGAGCGGAAGGAAGCTCATTTTTGGCAGAGTTTCCGATCGTTTAAAGGTTTGCGAACGATTACATTTTGTGAAGGCGCGCTGCACTTTTTTGGAGGTGTGATTCTTCCAGTTTATGGGCTTCTTTTTCTCCATTCTGAGAGTGAAGTTGGTAAGTATCTTAGTTATTTGGGATTGCTGGGGGTTATCATTGCTTTATTTCTCTCTCGAAAGTCTGATCTTTCTCAAAAACGGAAGAAATATTTGTATGCTTTGTTATTATTAATGGGAATTTCGATTGCCAGTTTTATGGTTGTGGAAACAAAATTTGGCTGGTATGTAGCGGTTAGTTTCTTTACGATTATCTCGACAATTTCTGCGCCGCTGCGCTTGGCAGTGTCGATGGATGTGAAAGAGGTTGACTTGTGGTTTTGGAAAATTCGAGAATTTAGTTTGAATGCTGGACGAGCAACAACGTTAGCGATTGCCGCTTTCTTTTTTTATTATGGGCTGTACTTTCCGGTTTTTATTTTGTTTGCGTTGATTGCGTTTAGTTATCCGCTGTTGGTGGGATATAAGTTGAAAGGTGTAAGATGAAGAATGGGAGATGTGTTGTTTTTCTCTATTCTTTCTCTGTATTGTTCCTTCCCCCTAAGAGAAATATTTACTTCATATTTTTGTCATACCAATCTAAATTGTGACCTGAAGTGATGATACCATCCGACTGGGGGCCAGATCTTAGATCAACACTACTTCCTGTTGATGGACCGAACGGAAAGATTAATCCTCTTAGTGCTTGGGTGGAGTATTTCGCTTTTTGTGACCCCACTCTCTGTCTTTCTGCAAGAACGCGATACAGTTTATCTGGACCAAGATATGTTTCTTCATTTCCCCTGAGGAGTTCTTCATTTTGGTAAGCTCTTTGAAGAATTTTTATTGCTGAGCTTGGATCATCAAATAAATTTGCTACATCTTCTAATGTTTTTTCTGTTTGTTTTGTCATTGTGTGTTCCTCTTGAATTGATTAGTATCTTGGTCTTCTTCTACTCGCTTTGCCATAATCCATTCGATCATAGTCATTTAATGAAGGAAGTCTACTAGATACTCCATAATTATGGGATTGAGATGGTTCTCCTGGTGGAACATCACTCTTTGGATGTAGTTGGTTATTGATTAATGTTGCTAATGTTCTAACTTGATATGGTTCAGTGCCATCTCGGTTAGCAAGATCACTGAAGAGATCATCTGCTGAAATTGCTCTTCCTTTTCTTCCCCAGAAGATTGTTCCATTTGGCAAGACTAACTTTTCCAGCCAGTGTTCGGCTTCTAATGGGGCGTCAAATAAATTTGCAATATCTTTGATGGTGGTCATATTAATTCAAACTGGAGTCTCTTTATAAATTTTACTACTTTGCAGTAAGATTTTACACTCCCTCATTTTTTCCCAAAACATTTATAACTAACTTAACAATTGTTAAGTCAGATGACAGAAGCAGATCCAATCAATCTAGAACAGAGCGAAAATAAGCCTAAAGTAGAGGTTACACTAAATCGTGATTTATTTGATACTGCTGATAAAAACGAGTCTAAGTTTAGCGCAAAACCGGGTCTCTCTGAAGAGGTCGTCCGATTAATCTCCAAAACCAAAAATGAGCCAGAATGGATGCTTGAAAAACGTCTCAAAGCATTAACATTGTTTCAAGAAACAACTGTCCCAACGTGGGGGCCTGATCTCAGCGGGTTGGATTTTGATCAAATTATATTCTTTGTTGATCCGGATGCCAAGGAAACTGATAATTGGGATAATGTCCCCGATGAGATTAAGAAGACATTTGACAAATTGGGGATTCCCGAAGCGGAGAAGAAAGTGTTAGCCGGTGTTGGTGCGCAGTATGACAGTTCTGTGGTCTATCACAACATTGAAAAATCTCTTAAAGAGAAGGGTGTTATCTTTGAAAACATGGATGTGGCAATTCATAAATATCCTGAATTGGTTAAAAAATATTTTATGTCTTCCTGTGTGCCGATTAATGATCATAAATTTGTGATGTTGCATGGCGCGGTATGGAGTGGTGGAACATTTATTTACGTTCCTAAGGGTGTAAAAGTAGAATTACCGTTGCAAGCTTATTTTCGGATGAATGCTCAGAAAGGGGGACAATTTGAACATACATTAATTATTCTGGATGAAGGGGCGGAATTGCATTATATCGAAGGTTGTTCTTCTCCTCGATATCAGCAAAACTCACTTCATGCTGGCTGTGTCGAATTGCATGTTTTAGAGAATGCCAAGATGCGTTATTCTTCGATTGAAAACTGGAGCCGAAATGTCTACAACTTAAACACGAAGCGGGCTCTTGTTCATAAGAATGCTGTTGTTCAATGGGTTAACGGTAATATGGGTAGTTCTCGAACGATGCTCTATCCTTGTTCTGTCTTAGTGGGTGAAGGAGCTCATTCTGATAATCTGGGTATTGCTTTTGCCGGTCAAGGACAAGATCAGGATACGGGCTCAAAAGTAATTCATGCCGCAGCGCACACAACATCTATAATTAAAGCAAAATCTATTAGTAAAGATGGGGGCATCTCAACTTATCGGGGTCTTGTGCGAGTAATGCCTAGTGCTAAACACTGTACTTCTAAAGTTCAATGCGATGCGTTGTTATTAGATAAAGATTCAGTCAGTAAAACGTTTCCGACAATGAAGATTGATAATTCTGAGACGACAATTGGTCACGAAGCAACCGTCAGTAAAGTGAGTGATGAACAGATTTATTATTTAACTTCGCGTGGTTTAACTGAAGAGCAAGCGATGAAATTAATTGTTTCTGGATTTATTGCTCCGATTGTTAAAGCGTTGCCATTAGAATATGCACTGGAACTTAATAAATTAATTGAGCTGGAGATCACTGGCTTTTAGGAGTTTGACATGATTTCTTCACTACAACAACAAAATGTACATGATGTCAGTAAAGAGAAAATGGAAGAAGTAGTCACTTCTCGTAAGCATAGCAATACTCAAATTTCTCTTCAAGTCCCTCTTCCTGCTTCTCTTTCAGAGAAAGATGGTCTGTGGACGATTACTATTCCTCGTGGAATGTTGTTGTCTGAACCAATTGTTATTTCAACTGTTCTCAATTCTTCCCTTCAGAAAGCAAAAATTGTGATTGTTGTTGAAGAAGAAGCATCGGCTGTCATTTTTGAGACGCAAAAGTCTTTTGACCAATGTAATGATGTGGAGCAATATCAACATCAAGAAGTAGAAGTCCACACGCATCGTTCAGCAAAGCTAACCTATTGTACACTTCACAAAACAAATTTCACTTCTTCGTCTGCGATTGTCAAACGAGGTTTTGTCGCTGAAAATGCTTCTTTGACGTGGGTTGATGTTTTATGCGGTGGAAGATCAACTACGTTTGATCTACAGACCAATCATCAGGGAAAAGCTGCTCAATCAAAAGCGTTTACACTCTATTATGGGACGGAAGGACAACTTTTTGAGATTAATACGCAAACAGATCATCAGGCTGAACTGGCTTCAGGTTTGATGAAGGCAAGAGGAATTTTAGCTGATAATGCTCGTGTTTCCTATCGTGGAGCGGTGAACATTTCCTCTCGTGGTGGCGGGGCTGTTGCTCATCAGAAGTCGGAGACAATTCTGTTAGGTGATCGAGCGCATTGTGACGCTTTACCGGTTTTAAATGTTCATCACGATGATGTTATCTGTTCTCATGGTGCAGCAATGGGAAGATTTGAGGAAAGTGCTCTTTTTTATCTTATTAGTAGGGGTTTAGAAGAAAAGATGGCGATGCAACTGTTGATTGAAAGTTTTTTTCAAGATTATCTTCGTGATGTTCCTTCACAGGGTTTTATTTGTGAGATACAACAGGTATTAAAAGAAAAAATGGAGCGAAGTACAATAAAATGATCCCGGAGAACAACAAGGAGATACTGGACGTGAAGAAATTGAAAGCAGATTTCCCTATTTTTCAAAGTAAAAAATCCCAATTACAGCAGAGCTGTGGGGCATTCCTGAAAAATGATCCTGGGATTTTTACTCCCAGAAATGGGCTATCTAAAGTCGCAGCAGAGCTGCGGGGTATGGACCCATTTCTCAGGAATCATAATTCTCTAAAACGACTAATTTATTTAGATAATGGTGCGACGACGCAGAAGCCGCAGTGTGTTATTGATGCAATGACTCATTTTTATGAGCATGATAATGCTAATGTTCATCGCGGGATTTATCTCCTCTCACAGAAAGCAACAATGGCTTATGAAAAAGCACATGAAACAGTGGCTCGATTTATTGGCGCTTCGATGGAAGAAATTATTTTTAATGGTGGTACGACGGAAGGACTGAATGGACTGGCACGTTCGTTGGGGTCAAATTTGAACGTTGGTGATGAGATTGTGTTGACGGTGATGGAACATCATAGTAATCTTATTCCCTGGCAAGAAATCGCGCGTGAGAAGGGGGCGCGGTTAAAGTTTATCCCTTTAACAGATGATTATCGTTTAGATTTGACAAAAGCAAAAGAATTGATAACAGCAAAAACAAAAATAGTTTCTGTTACTCATATGTCAAATGTTCTGGGAACAATTAATCCGATTTCTGAACTCGCGTTGTTGGCTCATGCTGTTGGTGCTGTTTTGGTTGTTGATGCCGCGCAATCAGTTGCTCATCTTCCAATTAATGTTAAAGAATTAGATTGTGATTATCTCGTCTTTTCGGGACATAAGATGGCTGGGCCGACCGGTATTGGTGTTCTTTATGGTAAGAAAAAATTATTAGAAAAGCTTCCGCCGTTTGAATACGGTGGAGGAATGGTCAAAGAGGTCACATTTGAGAAAGCAACATGGAATGATCTTCCTTGGAAATTTGAAGCAGGAACACCACCAATAGCTGAAGCGATTGGGTTAATGGCAGCGATTGAATATCTTGAGAAAATTAGTATGGAGAACATCGCTACCCATGGCCATGAACTCGTACAATACGGGCTGCAGAAAATGTCGGCTATCAGCGGATTAATATTAATTGGTCCTTCTACTGTTGATGAGAGGGGTCCGATTTTTTCATTTACGCTTGATGGAATCCATCCTCATGATGTTAGTGAATTACTTGATCGGGAAGGAATCGCCGTGCGTGCGGGGAATCATTGCGCTCGGCCGTTGCTCTCTGTTTTGAGAGGAATCAGTGGTGAGCAAAGTACGGTTCGTGCTTCTTTTTATATCTATAATGATAATACTGATATGGATGCGCTGGTGGCTGCGATTTTGAAAATTAAGAAGAGGTTTGCCTAGTCCTGTTTTTGACGAGGAGAAGAAATGATGATTGACAATGACTTGATGGGAGAAGTAACTGAGGAAGAGGAGATGTATAAAGAAAATATCCTCGACCATTATAAACATCCTCATAATAAGCGAGAGATTAAAGATGGTGCGATTTGTTTTCATGATCTTAATCCTCTTTGTGGAGATGAGTTGACGTTATATCTTGTTGTTGATCGGTCTCAAAATATCATCACTGACGTGGCGTTTACGGGTCATGGTTGTGCAATTAGTCAAGCAGCAATTTCGTTGCTTACTGATGAGTTGAAGGGGAAATCTTTAAATGAGGCAGGTGCAATTGGAAAAGAAACGATGATGAGTTTATTGGGAATTAAAATTAGTCACACGCGGATGAAGTGCGCATTATTATCATTAAAAGTATTAGAAGGAGGCTTGGCACAATGCTCGATGTAATTGATCTTCATGTTGAAGTTGATGGAAAAGAAATCATCAAAGGCGTAAGTCTTCAATTTATTTCAGGGAAGATTCATGCGTTAATGGGACCGAATGGTTCTGGGAAGAGTACTTTGGCGAATGCCTTAATGGGACATCCTAAATATAAAATAACTGCTGGTAAAATTGTCTTTGATGGTGTTGATATTACTACGTTAAAAGCAGATGAACGCGCACGGAGGGGATTGTTCTTGTCGTTTCAATATCCTCCGGAGATTCCGGGCTTAACAATTAGTAATTTTCTGCGTACGGCGGTTAATAATCTTCTTCCAGAAGAACAGCGTTATTCAGTTGTAAATTTTCATAAATTGTTAAAAGAGACGATGAAGCGTCTTAAGATAGATCCTTCGTTTGTTAGTCGATCGTTGAACGAAGGCTTTTCTGGTGGTGAGAAGAAACGCATGGAGATGCTCCAACTATTGTTATTGCAACCTAAGTATGCATTATTGGACGAGACGGATTCTGGCTTGGATGTTGATGCGATCAAAACCGTTGCCGATGGGATTATCGAAGCACACCGTCAGAAAGAAATGGGATTGATTGTTATTACTCACTATCATCGCTTTTTAGAATATTTACGACCAGATACTGTTTGTGTTTTAGTTCAGGGGAAAATTGTTGCTCAAGGCGGAAGAGAATTGGCTGCTCGCATCGAGCAAGAAGGTTTTGCTAGTTTTGGAGGTTTGGAATGATTACGCGCGAACAAATTATTGATAACGTTTTTAAGAAATATGAAGATCCGGAGTTGATGGTTGATGTCTGGACTCTTGGTTTAATTTATGAGATAATTATAGAGGGTGATGCTGTCAAAATTAAATTAACTTTTACTTCTCCGATGTGTCCGTATGGTCCGGCGATGGTTGAGGATTTGAAGACGTTGATTATGAAAGAAGGGGCTACTTCTGTGGATATTGAGATTACATTTGAGCCGCCATGGCAGCCGTCGGAAGAGTTGAAGGAAATGATGGGGATGCTTTGAGATCACTCACTAACTTTCTTATAAAATATTCTCTT
>Ga0082335_1005284_pt1 | contig 18049 bp, 20 predicted proteins | sample Subgrocontami58m_FD_72375 | JGI IMG/M metagenome (GOLD analysis project Ga0082335, IMG submission 72375) | Subsurface groundwater microbial communities from S. Glens Falls, New York, USA - GMW37 contaminated, 5.8 m (SPADES assembly) (version 2) ... | reverse complement strand
CTATACCCGGATCTGCCCCAGGTTCCGGATGCGGTACGCTGCCCCCATCACGGCGACCACGGTAAGGTCGAGGTTGATCTTCTTGTCGCACACGACGACGAGATAGGCGATCCCGGCGTCGACGAAGATCATCTTCCCGTAGGTCGAGACGAGGACCATGCGCTGGAACGCCATCGCGCCGACCTGCGCGATGGCCGAGCGGATGTTGAGGATCGTCTGGCTGGCGATCGCCGCCACGGCGTCCTCGTGCAGGCCCACGCCGAGGACGGACGCAACCACCATCCCGTCCTGCGTGACGACGACGCTCCCCTTGACGCCGACTTCCTGGTTGAGTTGTCTGAGGATGTCCTTCATCGTCCCTCCCGGACCCCTGGGGTGCGGAAGTATAGCAGGGCGTCCACGGATCTCAAACGGTTCCCAATGCGCCTGTCGCGGCAAGGTCGAGGACGCGCTCGATCGCCTCCGTGACCTGCTCCGCCTTCGCCTGCGGGGACGCGAGGACCGCGAGGACGAGAGACTTCAGCTCGACGAGGTGCAGCGCGCCGAACGGCCCGTCGATGCTCCCCCGGACAAAGGACCCGATGTCCATCCGCTTCGAGGACTCTTCCGCGACCTCGAAGACCTGGCGGACGGCCCCGGACAGCGCTTCCGCGGAGAGGCCGGCGGTGACATTGGACGCGAGAGCCTCTCCATGGTGGGCGAGGATGACCGACCCGCGGATCCCGGCGATCGCCTCGAACCTGGCCAGGACGGCTGCGAGCTTCGCCTCGTCGACCCGCGTCTTGCGCTCGGTGGGGGCCTTCACCCCCTCGCCGGCGACCATCGTACGCGCCTCGCGCGTGAGCCCGCCGCGCTTCTCGACCTCGAGGAACAGGGGGTCGAGGTCGGCCTCCGGCTTCCTCCCCGGCCCGGCGGCCTCGACCCGATGGAGCATCTCGCGGGCTCGGTCGTCCTCCGGCGCCAGGCGGAGCACGGTCTTGAGCGTCTCCTGGGCGCGGCCAAGGGCGCCGATCTCGACGAAGAGCTGCGCGAGGAGGACGGGGGCCTTGTAGTTGTTCGGGTTGAGCGAGGCGGCCCGGTCGAGGTGCTCGACCGACTTCGTTCCGTCCTTCGAGAGATAGTCCTCGTGGAAGCGATCGAAGCGGATCTGGCCGTCGATGAGGTGGAGGTTCTCCTCGTTCGGGAAGGGGATGCTGCCGCGGCGGCAGGTCTCGAGCGCGGCATCGCGGTCGCCAAGGTCCTTGTAGTAGAGCTGCGCCAGCAGGGCATAGTCGGCGGGGGTCTCCTTCTGGGTCAGCTTCCGGTTGAGCTCGCGGATTCGGTTCTGGAGGTGCGTCCGCATGATGAACTGGAAGGTCGTCTGCACCCGCTCGGAGTCGGGGTACTTGCCGCTCGCCTGCTTCGCCACGTCGAGCGCCCGCGCCTCCTCGCCGTACGCGAGGTACTTCTCCGCGAGCGCGGCGAGCGAGTTCGGCCCGGGATTCGTCCGCGCCTCGTCCTCGAGCTTGTCCATCTCGCGCCGGCGCCGCATGTTCTCGAACAGGCCCATTCCTCCGTCTCCTCTATGGCTCCAGGGCGTAGACCCGCCCGTCGTCCGCGCCGAAGTATATCAGCCCGCTCCCGATCAAGACACCGCAACGCACCTTCGCCCCGACGTCGAATTTCCAGCGGATCTCCCCCTCCGCGGCTCCGATCGCGTAGACCAGCCCGTCCTCGCTCCCCGCGTAGACCGTCATTCCCCCTGCCACCGGCGGGACGGAGACCGCGCCGCCCGTCGCGCAGGTCCACTGCACGATGCCATCCGAGGGGTTGATCGACACGACCTTGCCGGTCCCGAGCCCGACGAGGACGCGCCCCTCCGCGAGGGAGACGCCGCCGGAGGCGCCGCTCTCGAGCGCCCGGGTCCACGCGACCTTCCGGTTCGCCAGGTCGATTGCGACGACCTTCCCCTCCTGGCTGGCGGCGTACAGGCGGTCGCCGACGACCTCCGTCCGCCCCTGGATCGACGGCAGCCCCTCGATCCTCCAGGCGATCTCCCCCTTCGCCACGTCGAACGCGACGAGCACGCCCGACTCGGTGGCGCAGAGCGCGAGCCCGCGCCACGCGGCGGGGGAGGCCCCCACGCTGGCGCCGACGGCCTTCGACCAGGCGATCGACCCGTCCGCGAGCGAGACGGCGTACGCCTTCGCGTCGTTCCCCACGACCACCGCGAGGCCCGCCTCCGTCAGGATGGCCGCGGGCATCCGGACGGGGAACCCGAGCGGAGCGACCCACCGCGGCTTCGCCTCGCCGGGGGCGAAGGCGTAGAGGCGTCGGTCGTCCGACCCGACGAGCAGGACGCCCCCCGCCCCCTGGAACGCGCGGGAGAGGGCGGACCGGTCGCCGACCTCCACGCGCTGCTGCTCCGCGCCCGACCCGGGGTCGAGCGCAACGACCACGCCGCTTCGGCTCGCGACGTACAGCCTGCCGCCGACCAGGAGCGGCGCCGCCTCGATCGGCCCTCCCGTGGACGCCCGCCACCGCGCGAGCTTCGGGAAGGCCCAGGTGAACTCCCCGGCGAGCATGTCGTCGACCTTCCGCTCGATCGCGGGGCACCCGGGGGCGGTGAGGCGGACCTGCGCGTCCCGCCCGGGGACGACGTGCAGCACGACGGGCGTCCGGCCCAGGTCCTTGCCGTCGACCTGGACCGTCGCGCCGGCGGGCTCGCTCCGCACGAGCACGGCGAAGAACGACTTCTTCGCGGCGGGCGTGAGGGGATACTCGCGCCGCAGCCGCGCAACGAGGGCGCAGGCGCTCTTGTAGTCCTTCGCGTCCTCCGCGAGGGCGGCTCGGTTCAGCAGCTCGTCGGAGTCCTTCACCAGTCGTTCGACGCGGTCCCGGCCCGCGCGGGCCGCGGCGACGACCGAGTCCGCCTTCGCCTTCTTCGCCAGATCCTCGACCTCGCCCCAGACGCGCCGGGCGCCGGCGTAGTCCCCCTTGTCCTCCAGGCCGAGGGCCTCCGTGCGCTTCCGTTCGATCAACGCAGAGTCGGGCCCCACGACCTCACCCGTCTTCGCGGCGTCCGCCAGCCTCTGCTTCGCGTCGATCTCGGCGAGGGCGTCACGCACGGCGCGTCCGATGAAGCTGATCCGGTGGGCCGCGCGGACCTCCTCGCAGGCCGCGCGCGCCTCGTCCCACTTCTCCTCCGCGGTCAGGGCCGCGACGCGCTCCTTCGCCTGCGCAAGGTCCTTCCGCGCGCTCCAGTCGAGCGCGAACAGGACTCCCCCGATGACGAGGAAGACCGTGAGGAGGACGACGATCTTCCCGACCGGCACCTGGGACCGCCGGCGGGGGAACGGGGCCACCGGCACGCGCGTGGGGTCGAGCTGCGCGATGCGGCGGTCGAGGACCGCCTGCTGGTCGACTTCGGTCACCGGGAGCTGCGCGCGGGCGGCGAGGAGGACTCCCAGCGCCTCCTCCTTGCGCCGGGCGCCGAGGAGGGCGTCGGCGAGGAGGAGCTGCGCCACCGCCTCGCGCGTGGCGAACGAGGCGACCGACCGCGCGACCTCGACCGCCTCCGGCGAGCGCCCGTCGTTGAGCAGCGCCTCGACGAGCTTCCTGCCCTCCACGATCATCTCGCCCGCCTTCCCCGCGCGCCCGAGCGCCTCCACGTGCACCTTGGCCATCGCCCGGTCGTCGGGGGCGCACTCGTGGGCGATGCCGTACGCCTTCGCCGCGTTCGCCCAGTCCTTGTCCTCGCGGAGGATGTCCCCGAGGCGGCGGTACTCCTCGGCCGCCTCCGCGTTCCTCCCCGCGGCGCGCTCGGTCGCAGCGAGCCGGCTCTGGTACTCGGCGCTGCGGGGCTCGCCGAGGACGAGGTTCCGCCCGATCCGGGCGGCGCGATCGAAGTCCTTCTTCTCGAGCGCCTCCTGCATCGCCTGCTCCGCCTCCTCCGGCGAGAGCGCGCGGAGGGCCCCCGCGTCCACCAGCCGGGCGACGATTTTGCTCACGAGGAATCGGGAGGAGAGGGTCGCGTCCTCCAGGTCGTGGGTGCTCTTCGTGCCGTCGACGTGCGAGAGGATCGCCCGCGCGGCGTCGTCGAGCGCGACGCCCTCAGCCTGGCCGTTCGCGAGGAGGAGGGCGTGGAGGCGGGGGATCGACTTCTCGATCTGCGACCACTCGTCCAGGCGCCGCGCCGCCTCCAGCAGAAGCCCCTGCACGTCGAAGCTGAGGGCCGTCGCGTGCGAGGTGACGGCGGTCATCTCCTTGTTGGGCGGCCCCTCGAGGAACTCGAAGTGCGCCTGCTTCCAGGTGAAGAGGTCGTAGATCTCCTCCTCGATCTGCCCGCGAACGAACCGGTCGATCTCCTCCGGCGTGATGAGCCCGAGATTGACCAGGACTTCGCCGAGCCGGGCGCCCGTCTCCTTCTGGAGGGAGAGGGCGGTCTCGAGCTGCGCGGAGGTGATCCGCCCGGCGTGGACGAGGATCTCCCCGAGGCGGAGGAGCCGGCGTCGCCCGGAGGAGAGAAGGCGGACCCCCTCGCGGGAGAAGTAGATCGCCTTCAGGCTTTCGCCATCCTGGACGTTGAGGGTGCCCTGCTTCTGCGTCGCCGACAGGGTCTGGAAGATGTCCGCGAGGTTGATGGTGCTGAGATCGCCCTTGAAACCCATGAGCTCCGCCGGCCGGGCGTAGAAGTGAGCGAGCGAGTCCGGAGCCCCGCAGTCTATGCCCCTGGGTGGGGCCTGTCAAGACGACCTGCGGAGTTGTGTGGAGCGCTTGCGAGGTGCTCGGGTAGAACGGGTCGGCCGGGGTCGGGTCGGCGTCGTTGTCGACCGGGCAGAGGAGGCTACGACGGGAGAGCCGCCCAGCCGCTGCGGAACAGCTTTACCATGGATTGCGTCAGGCAGATCAGGTTCCACTCCGCAATCGTGTCGTGATCCGGCTTCTGGTTCGCCGACAGCACACGAAACGCCACGTCTTCCTGGCACTTCTTTTCGATCTGCCGACTCGACGGCGTCCCCGTCACGTAGGCGTAGATGAGCAGAGCCGTCATCATTCGCGGGTCGTAGGCCGGCTGCCCTCGAGTCGTCTTGGCGCGTCGGCCGATCACCTGCCCCTGCTCGTCCTTCACCTCGCCGAAGTCGTAGTGCGCGTAGATCGCCCCAAGGTCCAGGCTCTGGACGAGGTCGAGCACGAAGTAGACCAGGTGGCCTCTCGGGAGCCAGTCCCGAAGATTCGGAGGGAAGAGCAGTGCCTGGTTGGGGTCGTACTCCCGGAAGGACGCACTCATCGCTGTCCTCCACGACGCTGACCGGTGATGTCAGCATCGTACTGAGGCCAGGCGCCGCCCGGAAGGCGGGCCTAGGGCAGAGGGGCGAAGGGAGAGGGGCGAGGGGCGAGCGGCGAATTCCGGCTTGGGGACGCTCGCCCTTCGCCCCTCCCTCTTCGCCCCTCGAGCAATCGTTCACCTGGTGCTCAGGCCGCGGATCCTCGCGGAACTCCGCCAACCGCGCACTACACCGGCGCCGGCGCGAGGAGCGCCATCGCCTCGTCGTCCGTCTCCGCGAACGTGAGGATGGCCGAGAGGCCGAGGATCGTGAAGACCTCCCGGATCTTCGGTGGCGTCGCGAGGAAGATCAGATTCCCCTGGTGCCGCCGCACGGTATCGAGCGCCCCGATGAAGCAGCCGAACCCCGCGCTCGAGATGTACTCGACGTTTCCGAGGTTGACGATGAGCCGCCAGGTGCGCCCCTCGAACAGGCTCGCGAGGGCATCCTCGACCTGCGGGTAGTTCGCCCAGTCGAGGTCCCCCTCGAGGTCGAGCCGCGCGATCCCCTTTCCCAGGGGAGTCGTGCCGATCCGCAGTTCCGCGCTCACGGCGTCTCTTCCTCCCCCTTCTTCGCCTCGGGCGCCCCCGCCCTCGCGAGCAGGTCGCGCACCTTCTGGAGCAGGTCCTGCTTCTTGAACGGCTTGATCAGGAAGTCCCCAACCCCCTTGAAATGCTCGAAGAACAGGTCGGGGATCTCCACCTTCGCCGAGAGGAAGAGGACCGGCGTCGCGCTGAGCGCCTCCTGGAGGCGCAACTCCTTCGCGAACTGGTACCCTCCCATCGCCGGCATCACCACGTCGGAGACGACCAGGTCGGGACGTTCGCGGGCCGCGATCTCGAGCGCCTGCTTCGCGTCGCGCGTCGAGAGGACCTCGTACCCTTCGCCGCGGAGGAAGTACTCGCAGATCTGGAGGATTCGCTCCTCGTCGTCAACTACGAGGACCTTCAGCGGCATCCGATTCTCCGCCCGGGCACGCGGCCGGGATCGTAGCCCGGAGGCAGGGGGAATGCAACCTAGAGCTGGAAGTCGACCTCGAAGAGGCGCGAGAGGTCGACGCCGATCGTGGCCATGTCGGCCTCCCCGAGCCCCGGGTCGTCGACCGTGAAGCCGCGGCCGTCGGAGGCGCGCTCGAGGAGGAGGGTCTCGCCGCCGGCCTCGCGCACCTGGCGATGCTTGAGCCGGAGCATCCGCTTCCGCAGGAGGAGGAGGGCGACGACGAAGGCCGCCTTTCCCTCGGTCCCCTCGCGAGGCGAATCCATGAGGCGCTCGAAGAAGGCCATCATCGCGGCGCGGTCCTCGCGGCGCCTCTCGCGCTGCTCGGGGGCGCGGGTCCGCCAGAAGGAATACGACTCCGGCGCCTGCGGCCAGCAGGTGGGGCAGTAGTTCCGGCGCTGGAACAGCTCCGCCTCCAGGAAGAGGGCGGAGGTGAACGACTCGCCCGGCGTGAAGTGCCGGGCGCACTGCTGGCACGTCTTCGCGGCCTTCTCCAGCTTCCACTCGGTCACGGCCATGGCGGGAGGTTACCTCAACGGGCGGCGGTCGACCACGGTTATCTCGGATGGGTCCGCAGGTACTCCTCCCAGGAGCGGGGATCGGACCCAAGGCTCTGGCCGGTCCCGTCGCGAAGCGACTGCGCAGCCGCCGCGGCGATCTTCCGGTCCTTCGCGCGCAGCATCGAGACCAGCGTGCGGAGGACGCGGTCGAAGGCCTTCGCGGCGATGGCGCTCACCTCGCTGTCCGGGTCGCGCGAGGCGTCGCGCAGCGCGACGACCGCCTCCGTGCAGTTGTACCCGCCCAGGGCCTCGACCGCCGAGCGGCGGACGAATGGGTCCTCGTCGTGGAGGCACGCCGCCAGGGCGGAGGCGGTCTGCGGGAGGCGCGTCTTGCCGAGCGACTTGACCGCCTCGGCCCGGACCTTCCAGCTCGAATCGGTGCGGGCGATCCGCTCGCACCCCTGGAGCGCCTGCGGGGTGCCGCTCATCCCGAGCGCCATCGCGACGGAACGGCGGACCGCGTCGTCGCTGTTCTGCGCGACCCGCAGCAGCTCCGCGTCTCCCACGCCGCGCATGTAGGCGAGCGCGAGGGCGCACTGCTCTTTCACGCCGGCGCCGCTCGACCCCTCGATGTAGGCGCCGAGGATGGGGACCGCCGGCTCGCCGATGAGGGCGAGCTGCGCGCGGGCCCGCTCCCCCTGCCCGGCCTGGCTGAGGGAGAACTTCCGCACGAGGGCGTCGACGAGGGCGTAGGTGGAGTCCGGACCCATCGCCGTGCAGGCCAGCCGGGCGGTATCCCAGTCCTCGTACTTGGGGGAGTCGAGCCTGCGCAGGACGATGGCGGTCTGCCCGCCGCGGCCCAGGCGCTCCCGCGCGGCGTGGCCCCGCGCGCCGGCGTCGGAGGCGTCGCGGAGGCACTGGTGGACCCAGTCGGGGACGATCGCCTGGCACTGGAGCGATTCGATCTCGCGTTGGCCGCGATTCCAGGCGGCAGGGTCGTCCTTCGCGAAGAGCGCCATCGCGTCCGCGAGGTCGTGGATGTCGCGATCGGCGTCCCTTCGCGTCGCCCCATTGGTTTCGATCGGCTCGTCGGCCTTCGGGTTCGAGGAGCGCTTCGAGGGCTCCGAAGAGCCGAAGCTGCACCCGCCCGCTACGGCGGCGACCAGGCCGGCGACGACAACCCAGGCCGCGTTGCGGCTCACTCTCGCCGCGTTGCGGCTGACCCTCTTCACGATTCCCTCCGCTATTCCGCCTCGAAGATCCGGTCGTCGGACCCGTATGGGTCGATCCGGACCTCCAGCCTCCGGCAGCAGCGGGGACAGTGCCCCGCGTACGCTGTTCCCCTGGCGTTCAGGTAGACCCGCGCGTAGACCCGGCAGCAGCGGAAGAAGACGGAGACGTAGGGCTTCCCCATGGGTCAGGCCCCGAGCTTGGACTGGACGTGGTCGAGGATCGACCGCCTCAACTCCCCTGCGGACCGCGAGAGCCGGTCCAGATCTTCCCCTGCCGCCCGGACGGTCTGCTCCTCCTTAATATCGAGCAGATTGACGCGGACATTGAATGCCATCCCGACAAGGGCGGATTCGAGGAGGACGGCCCCGCAGGCGAGGTCGGTGACGAGGCGAGGGTTGGAGTCGCGGCAGAGGTCTCGGACGAGGGAGAGGGCCTCGTGCGCGGCGCGGACGCCGCCGAGGGGGACCTCCATGGCGTGGACGATGGCGCGCTGCACGGCGTCGTCGCCGGCCTTCGCCTTCTTCGCGGCGCGGATGCCGTCGTAGGCGGAGGCGTCCTCGTCGATGAGGGCGGCGAAGCGGTCGCGGGAGGCGGCGAGGCGGGCGAGGAGGTCGCGGACGCGGGCCTCGGCTGCGGGGTCGGAGCCCTTCGGGGGGGAGAAGGCGGCGACCATGGCGCCGAGCGCGGCGCCGATGGCCGCGGCGGCCGCGCAGCCGCTGCCTCCGCCGGGGGCGGGCGTGCGGGCGGAGAGGTCGGCGAGGAGCTGGGCGAGGGGGAGGGCGCTGTAGGGCATCGGAGAATCCTCAAGACTCAATGGGCAATACGCAATTAATCTTCAAAGCTCAAGACACAAGTGCGATCCGGCGTGATATGCTCGATCCGACGGGTCAGGGCGCTTCGTACCGAGCGACTCCATGCACGCACGGTCCGGACGAGTTCTGCCTGTCACGCCCCTCCGGTGCGCATCCTGCCGCCCCGGGCCGGACCCCCCTCCCGGCGGCCGCGACCCTCCTCGCCGCCATCCCCGAGCGAACTCCCTGTCAACGCACGTCTTCGGATCATGGGCGTGGTTCAACCGATGGCGTTTCTCGGTGACACCGATTCACGGGCCTCGTAATCGTAGTCGTAATCGTAGTCGTAATCGTTTTGGCCTGAACGATTACGACTACGATTACGAACGGAGAGAATCTGTGACCCCGTTCTGAACCACGCCGGATGATGAAGGAGGTGACCCATGGATGCTCTGTCCGACCCGAGGGGTTCTTCCGGTCCGCTCGCCGAGCTGCCGGGATGGCTCTCTACGCTCGGCGCGCTTGGCACCGCGGCCCTGTCCGCCTGCACCGTGGTCGTGATCATCGCCACCTCGCACCACCATGGCTGAGGGGCCACCACGACCGCCCGGCTGCGGGCGGAGCAGCGGCAGGCGGACGTCGCGCGCGCCATCCTGGAGGAGCGGCATGAGTAGCCGGCAGGTCCTGCGCTTCGCCTGGCGCAACGCGGTGCGCGGGTTCGCGGTCATCGGATTCGTGCTGGTCGTCTACCACCTCGGGTTTCGCCTCTCGGAGGTCGTCAGCGGCTCGATGGCCCCGACGCTCCAGGGGGACGAGCGCGTCCAGCACGACTGGGCCTTCTCGGAGCGGGTCACGACCTGCTTCCGCGGGCTCCGCCGCTGGGAGGTCGTCGGCCTCCGCGACTCGCAGGGGCTCGAGGTGATGAAGCGCGTGGTCGGGCTGCCGGGCGAGAAGGTCGCCATCCGCGGAGGGAAGGTCTGGGTGAACGGCGCGGCCGTGGAGCCGCCCGCGTCGCTCTCGTTCCTCTACTACTACTCCTATGGTCCGTACGGACGAAACGTCGAGGTCGCCTGCGGCGAGGGCTACTTCCTCCTGGGGGACGACTCGAAGGACTCCGACGACAGCCGCTACAACGGGCCGATCGCGCCGGCGCAGATCCGCGAGCGGGCCTGGCTGCGGGTGTGGCCGCCGGCGCGGATCGGATTCGTGCAGCCGTAGGAGGTGTGCCATGGAGTGGCTGGCGCTGGGCCTGTTGCCGCTCGTCCTGCCGATCCTGGCGACGCTGCCGGAGAAGTTCTGGCTGCGTCGGGACGCGCGGTCGGCGGCCATGTTCTCGGGGGACGTGGTCGAGCTGGCGCGCGAGGGCGACCTCGTCCGCGCCGCGTCCGTCGCGGAGGAGGCGGGCGGCACGTACGGCTCGTTGGTCGCTCGCAGGCTCAACGGGGTGTGGAGGACGCACGTCGGAAGCAGCCGCGCCTTTCTGCACGACATCCGCGAGGGACGCCACGCGGAGCGCTCCTTCCGGGTCGTATCCCTCCTCTCCCTGCTTGCCGCCTTCGGGGTGCTCTGCCTCGAGCCTGCCGGCTCCGTCTACCTCGCCATGGTCGCCGGCGCATGCTACGTCGCGGCGACGCGCCTCGCAGCCGCCCGCGCCGAGTGGTCGCGCTCGATCTCCCGCGAGCTCGAGCGCCTCGACGACGCCCTCGCGCCGGCCGTGGAGCCCCTCCCGCGCTGATCGGAAACGGTGTCGGGAGGGGGGAAGGCCGAGGGGCGAGGGGCGAAGGACGAATGCGCCGGAGTCGGACATCGCCGCTCGCCCCTCGCTCCTCGCTCCTCGACCTCTCCCTGTCTTCGTGGATCCGTGCCCCGGCGCGTGATACCATGCGCGCTCGGGAGGAGCGCATGGCCGACTTCGAACTCGGCGAGGGGCGGCTCGTCTGCAACCGTGACCCGCGGTTCGACGACCCCGTCTTCAAGAGCGCCTGCGAAGAGCTCCTCAAGTGCGCCGGCCCCGACCTCTACCTCGACATGAGCAAGGTAAAGATGATCTCGAGCCCCGAGATCGGCCTCGTCATCCACCTCTGGAAGCGGGCGAAGGCCCAGGGCAAGACCCTCTCCGTCCGCGTGTCGAAGACCATCTACACCGTCCTCAAGATCATCCAGCTCGAGAACGTGATCCCGATCGAGGTCGCCGGCGCCTAGCCGCGCGGCCGACGCCCACTCCAGGAGACCGCCATGCATCGCCTATGCCTCCTCCTCCTGCTCGCCCTGCCCCTCGCCGCCGAGGAGACCTGGAAGGTCGCCGACGTGCGCTCGGGCATGAAGGGGTACGGCAAGTCGGTCTTCCGCGGGACCGAGATCGACCGCTTCAACGTCGAGGTGATCGACGTCCTCAAGAACTTCTTCCCGAAGCAGGACCTCATCCTCATCCGCTGCTCGGGAAATCCCGTCGTCGACCAGGCGAACATCATCGCGGGGATGAGCGGCTCGCCGATCTACCTCTTCCCGCCGGGCGAGCAGTCGGGCGAGAAGCTCTGCGGGGCCCTCGCGTACGCCTGGAGCTTCGAGAAGATCCCGCTCGCGGGGGTCACGCCGATCGAGTACATGATCGGCGAGATGGAGCGGCCGCTCGAGAAGTCCGGCATGCTCCCCTTCCCCGCGAGCTCGCCGATCCAGCCGTGCGGGCTGCCGCTCGTCGTCTCGGGATGCACGCCCCGCGCGGTCGAGGGGCTCGCGAAGGCGCTCGAGGGGACCGGCCTCGTCCCGATGGAGGGGGGCGGCGGAGGCGCGGCGCCGGGTCCCGACATCACCGTCGAGCCCGGCTGCGCGCTCGGCGTCTCGCTCATGACCGGCGACTTCGACGCGACCGCGACGGGGACGGTCACCTACGTCGACGGCGACCGCGTCCTCGCCTTCGGCCATCAGTTCTTCGGCGGCGGGGAGATCCCGATGCCGGTCTCGACGTGCATCGTCCACACCGTGATGCCGAGCCAGAGCCGCTCGTTCAAGATCTCCTCTCCCGTAAAGCAGGTCGGCGTGCTGGTGCAGGACCGCGCGAACGCCGTTTTCGCGCGCCTGGGGGGCGAGGGGTCGATGCTCCCGTTCGAGCTGAAGCTGACGAACGCGAAGACCGGCCGCACCGCAACCTACCACGCGCGGATCCTGCGTCACCCGATGCTCACCGGCGCGATGCTCAACTCCGCCGTCCAGAGCGGCCTGGAGGTCTTCGAGGAGAGCATGGAGGAGAACTCGGTCGTCGCGGAGTCGCGCATCGAGATCGAGGGGCGCCCGGCGGTCGTCTCGCGCGCGATGTACGCGAACTACATGCAGGTCTACTCGCCGAGCTACTTGGATCAGGTCTACCGGATCCTGATGAACCGGCACGAGGCGCCGAACCTGAAGTCTGTCTCGCTCTCGCTCGAGGTGGTCCACCGCCCGCAGCGGGCGCAGATCGAGGCCGCGCGTATCGTAGAGGATGACCTCGCGCCCGGCCAGACCGCGCGGGTCATCGTGACGCTGCGCCCGTACCGCGGAGAGCGCGTGGAGAAGACGATCGAGGTGAAGGTCCCCGACGACGCCCCCGACGGCGACCTGGGGATCGCGATCGCGCCGGGGTCGGAGGTCCCGCCGGACCTCGCGCCGGTCGACGACCTCGACACGCTCCTGGCGCAGATCGCCGCGGAGCGCGGCGCGACCGACCTCGTCGCGGTGATGGAGTCGGCCGGATTCGACCTCCGTTGGCGCGGGAAGGTGATCCGACGCCTCCCGAACTCGCTGCTCGGGACGTGGGGACCGCAGCTCGAGGGGGCGGCGGAGCTGGCGAGGGAGACGATCCGGGTCGCGCAGCCGACCGACTGGGTGCTGTCGGGGGCGGCGACGGTGAAGATCCACGTGAGGAAGAGGAACCGGTAAGGAATATGCAAGTTTCAATATGCAATAAGCATGTAAGTTCCGAGGCGGCGGACGCAAGGCAATGCCCGACACGCAACGCACACGCGCGGGGCCAGACCTGAAGCCTTGCGCCTTGCGATGCGCCTTCGGAACTTGATGCCTTACATGCACATTGCACATTGAGTCTTGCCCATTCGCCACGGAGGATTCGTGAAACACGCTCTCCTTCTCCTCTCGCTCGCAGGCATCGCCCTTGCCTCCGGAACGCAGGCGTGGGAGGTCGCCTCTCGCCTCGACCTCGCGAAGGGCGAGTTCCAGCAGACCTGCCTCACCTCCGACGGCGAGGTCGTCCTCGGCCGCGCCACGCGCGAGGTGAAGTCTCCGGGCGCGAGCCTCTGGTCGAGCGCCGTCGCCCCCGACGGCACCATCTGGTTCGGGACCGGCGCGGGGAACGTCTGCCGCCTCGCCGACGACAAGCTCGAGGTCGTCTTCGAGACGAAGGAGATGCTCGTCACCGCGCTCGTCGCAGACGCCTCGGGGGGAATCTACGCGGCGACGCTCCCGAACGGGAAGGTCTTCAAGGTCGACGCGAAGGGAGTCGGAAGCCTCCTCTGCACCCTCCCCGCGGGACAGGTCTTCGCGCTCTCGCCGGACGGGAAGGGGGGCCTCTTTGCCGGCACGGGCCCGGGCGGGAAGATCTTCTCGATCGATGCCGACGGGAAGTCGAAGGAGTTCTACGACACGAAGCGCGAGAACGTCCTCTGCCTCTCCGCGTGCGGGAACGGCGACCTCCTCGCGGGGACGTCGCTCTCAGGTACCGTCTTCCGCATCTCGCCCGAGGGACGCGGCTGGGTCGTCGCGGACTTCGGCGAGACAGAGGTCGTCTCCGTCGCGCAGACCGACGTGGGGACCTACGTCGCGGTGAACAGCGGGAACAAGACGAACCCCGCGGACTTCCTGAAGGCGGTCGGCGAGGCGGCGGCGAAGGAGCCCGCGGACCCCTCTAAGGGGCCGCAGCCGAAGCCCGAGAAGGGGAAGACGCCGCAGGTGGCCTCCGCGCTCGTCCTCGTGACGCCGACCGGAGACGTGATCGACATCCTCGGCTACGCCGACACCTACATCACGTGCCTCGCGCCGTGGGAAGGGGGGGAGGTGCTCCTGGGGACGAACAACAGCGGGAAGGTGTGGCGCGTGGGGCGCGACATGAACTACTCGGTGCTGCTCGACCTGAAGGAGAACCAGGTGCTGACGTTCGCGCAGGACGCGAGCGGGGTGCGCGCGGTGGGGACGGGGATGCCCGGCGCGGCGCACATGATGGAGAAGGACCCGCCGAAGGCCGGCTCGTACATGAGCGAGGTGCTCGACGGGCAGTTCGTCTCGCGGTGGGGGAGGCTCGACTGGCGGGGGAGCGGGAAGCTCGTCTTCCGCACGCGAACGGGGAACTCGGGGACCGCGGACGACGGGACCTGGAGCGACTGGAGCGCGCCGATCGCGCAGTTCCCCTCGAAGGTGGCGAGCCCGGCGGCACGGTACCTGCAGTTCCGCGCGGAGTGGACGGACGACGCGGCCGCGGTCCTCGATGGGGCGACGGTGATGTACACGGCGCAGAACCAGAGGCCTCGGATCCAGGAGTTCACGATGGAGGACGTCCCGCCGGGGGCGGACGGCAAGAAGTCGGGGCAGAAGAAGCTGAAGTGGAAGGTCGTCGACCCCGACAGCGACGCGGCGGCGGTGAACGTCTACTACCGCGCGGTCGGCGCGCAGGCGTGGGTGCCGGTGAACCGCGAGGCGCCGCTCACGGGGGCGGAGTACGCCTGGGCGATCGACGGGCTCGCGGACGGGAAGTACCAGGTGAAGCTGGAGGCGACCGACGAGGGGGCGAACCCGAAGGAGACGGCGCTGAAGAGCGAGAGGATCACGCGGCCGTTCACGATCGACAACACGAAGCCGGTGGTGGCGGTCGCGATCGCGGCGGCCGGGACGGCGACCGGGACGGCGCAGGATGCGGGGAGCTGGATCGGGAAGGTGGAGTACCGCGTCGACGGAGGTCCCTGGCGGCCGGTCGGCGCGAAGGACGGGATGCTGGACGACCCGCGCGAGGAGTTCACCTTCGCGCTCGGGGAGTTGCCCGCGGGGACGCACATCGTCACGGTGCGGGCGACCGACGGCGACCAGAACACGGCGGTCGCGGAGATGGAGTACAGGAAGTAGTAACCTGGAGTAGCGCGCGCAAGCGCGCTGTGGACTGACGCCCGCGAGGGCGTCATCAGGAGGGACAGGCATGGACGAATTGACTGCGCGGATCGAACGGCTGGAGCGCGAGAACCGGGCGCTTCGGCGGTGGGGGACGGTGGCGATGATCGCGGTCGCCGCGATCGCCGCGGCGGCGTGGACCTCTCCCGACAAGACGGTCGAGGGGGAGAAGTTCCTCGTGAAGGACGCGAAGGGGGAGGTCCGCGCGCAGCTCGACGCGGGAGGGCTCCTCTTCTACGACGAGGAGGGGGTCGCGCGGATGACGCTCGCGATGGAGGCGGGCTGCTGCCCCTGCATCACGTTCCGCACGGCGGACGACAAGCCGCTCGCGGCGTTCGGGGTGACGGCCGACAACTGCGTCCTGGTGAACCTCCGCGACCCGAAGGGCTCGCCTCGTCTGCGCATCGGCGTGAACGGCGGCGGCAACGGCTTCTACGAGATGCTCGACGCCGACATGGAGCCGCGCGCCCGCATCGGCATCGGCGACGACGGCTTGGCGAAGGTCGAGGTGCTCGGCAAGGACGGGAAGGCGCTGTTCGAGGCCCCCGCGAAGTGAGGCCGGCCCTCGCGCTCCTGGCGATCTGCGGGGCGCTCCTCGCCGAGGGGCCGCCGCGCCTCTCGCAGGTGAACGATTTCGGCTACCAGCTCCAGAAGATCGACCCGGACGCGATCGCCGCGAGCACGTTCGACCTCGTCGTCGTCGACCCGAGCCGGGACGGCTCCGACGAGGGGAGGTGGACTTCCGAGGAGATGACGAAGATCCGCGGCGGGGCAGGCGGGCCGCGCCTCGCGCTTGCGTACCTCTCGTACGGCGAGGCGGAGGACTACCGCGGCTACTGGCAGAAGGGCCAGCAAGCTGGCTCTGCCAGGTGGAAGCCCGGCGCGCCGGCATGGCTGGGGGAGGTGAACCCGAACTGGGAGGGGAACTACCCGGTGCGGTTCTGGGAGCCCGCGTGGCAGGAGATCATGTTCGGCAAGCCGACCTGCCCGCTCGACGTGATCCTGTCGATGGGGTTCGACGGTGTCTACCTCGACGTGATCGACAGCTACCAGGTCTGGGAGAAGCAGGGGGTGAAGGACGCCTCGAAGCGGGCGGTGGAGGCGGTCCTCGCGCTCAGCCGCTACGCGAAGTCGAAGCGGGCGGGGTTCCTGGTGTTCGTGCAGAACGCGGCGGAGCTGGGGGCCTCGAAGGCGTACCGCGACGCGGTGGACGGGATCGGGCGGGAGGACATGTACTTCGAGGGAGACGACGTTCGGGACGCGGGCGAGCGGACCGAGGCGGAGGCGGAGCTCGACCGCTTCGCGGGGGACGGGAAGCCGGTGCTCGTGGTGGAGTACTGCCGCGCCGCGGCGCACGTACGCGCGGTGTACACGGAGGCGAGGAAGAGAAAATACATTCCGTATTGCACGGTGCGCGCGCTCGACGCCCTCACGGTGAACTCCGGCTTCGAGCCGGATTGATCCATGGAGAGGCTCGCGTAAGCGAGCCGCGGATCGGCACGCGTAAGCGTGCCACCGAGCTTTCTTGCGGCGAGGTCCCTCGCGCAGTAGGATTCCGCCCCATTCGATTCTTAGGAGACCCGCCATGCGTTGGAAGACCATTTCGATCCTGACCCTGGTCCTCGCGATCTGCATCGCGACGCGCGCCCGCTCGGGCGACGTCGGCGCGAAGGCCGAGATCAAGGACAAGGACGGAAACATCGTCGGAACCGCGACCTTCACCCAGACCGACAAGGGTGTGCAGATCGACGTGAAGATCACGAAGCTCCCGCCGGGGACGCACGCGATGCACATCCACAACAAGGGGGAGTGCCACGGTCCCGACTTCAAGTCCGCTGGCCCGCACTTCAACCCCTTCGGCAAGAAGCACGGCAAGGACAACCCCGAGGGGCCGCACGCGGGCGACCTGCCGAACTTCGACGTGAAGGAGGACGGCACGGCGGAGGTGAGCGTCGTGGCCGAGCTGGTCACTCTCAAGGAGGGCGAGAAGAACTCCCTCTTCCAGGAGGGCGGGACGTGCCTCATGATTCACGAGAAGGTGGACGACTACAAGACCGACCCCACCGGGAACGCGGGCGAGCGGCTCGCTTGCGGGATCATCACGAAGCCGTAGCGTTGCCGCGCTACCTCCTCTTCCACAAGCCATACGGGGTCCTCTGCCAGTTCACGGACCGGTCGGGGACCCCGAGGCGCACGCTCGCCGAATTCATCTCCCTGCCCGGGGTCTATTCCGCGGGGCGCCTGGACCAGGACAGCGAGGGGCTGCTGCTGCTCACGGACGACGGCCCGCTCGCGCACCGCCTGACCGATCCGGCATACGCGCACCCGCGGACGTACTGGGTGCAGGTCGAGCGCGTCCCGGACGCGCGGGCGATTGCGCAACTCGAGCGGGGCGTCGTGATCGAGGGGACGCGCACGCGCCCCGCGAAGGCGCGCCTGCTGCCGGAGGAGCCCTCGCTCGCGCCGCGCGACCCGCCGATCCGCTTCCGCAAGACGGTTCCGACGGCGTGGCTGGAGCTGACGCTGACGGAGGGGCGGAACCGCCAGGTGCGGAAGATGACGGCGTCGGTAGGGCACCCGACGCTGCGCCTCGTGCGCGTGGCGATCGGCGCGCTGCGACTTGAAGATCTCGCGCCCGGGAAGTGGCGCGATGCGACGCCCGACGAGGTCCGCGGCCTGGCGCGGATCTAGCCCACCTGCAGCGTGCGGCCCTGCCCGTTCTGCCACTGCCTGGGGAGTTGATCGCGCCGGCCGCACCAAGTACACTCCTGAGAGGAAGGGGGCTTCGCAATGCGTGCAGACGAATTCCTCGAGGTTCTGGCGCCGGACGACATCCTCGTTCGGGGCACTCGGATTCCGCTTGAGTGCGTGATCTACGCACATCAGGACGGCCTCTCTCCGGAGGAGATTGTCGCGGAGTATCCGTCGGTCTCCCTCGCGCACGCCCACGCGGTCATCGCGTACTATCACTCGAATCGGCAGGACGTGGAGCAGTACCTCGCCCGAGCGGAGGAGGCCGAACGGCATCGGTCGGAGGAGCGCTCCAAGCGCCGTCCGCCGGTGGGGGATCGTCTCCGCA
>Ga0082335_1003596_pt1 | contig 18060 bp, 17 predicted proteins | sample Subgrocontami58m_FD_72375 | JGI IMG/M metagenome (GOLD analysis project Ga0082335, IMG submission 72375) | Subsurface groundwater microbial communities from S. Glens Falls, New York, USA - GMW37 contaminated, 5.8 m (SPADES assembly) (version 2) ... | reverse complement strand
TGGGTCATATCAAGCATAGTTACTTCGCCTCCGCCAAGCGTTAGGGAAAGACCGTAGTTGTCGGGGTTTTTAAAAGTAGATATTCCCATGGCGGATGCGGTTGCAATCATTGCCTCTATTCCATTTGCCTTAAGCATCTTAACTGCAGGGATATTAAAAGAGTTGCCAAGAGACGTTCTCATAGTTACGACACCATGGAATTTTCCGTCGTAATTAACAGGGCAGTAAGATTTTCCTCCTTGATTCGGAAAGCAAGTTGCCTCATCTATAAAAGGAGTTGCGGCCGTGTATCCTTTGATTAGGCCTGTGGCATAATTAATTGGCTTTATGCTTGAGCCGGGTTGTCTAAGAGACGTAGTTAAATTTACATTTCCATCAATTTGTTTGTCAAAATAGTCTTTGCTTCCTACCATTGCCAGAATCTCTCCTGTTTTTGGATTTGTTATCATTGCGGCGCCATTTGTTACATGTGACCCGCTTAGTCTTTCGATCTCTGCGGAAACAGACGCCTGGGCGTATTCTTGCAGGTTAAGATCAAGGGACGTAGTAACCCTTAGTCCTCCTTCTTCGACCATTCTTTCGCCATACCTTTTTGTTAAAAGATCCTTAACATATAAGACAAAATGAGGCGCTTTAATTGAGTTTGAAAATCTTTTGTATTTTAGTTCTTCTTTAAAAGCTTTGTCTCTTTGTGTTTTATTAATATATCCTTCTTCCAGCATTGCATCAAGTACCTGTTTTTGCCTTTGTTTTGCATACTCGGGATGAGAGCCAAAAGGAGAGTACGCAGAGGGAGCTTCGGGAAGTCCAGCCAGTAGAGCATTTTCCGCAAGAGTTAGTTCTTTTGCGTGTTTGCCAAAGTAAGTTTGCGCAGCTGCTTCCACTCCCCAGGCAGTTCCGCCATAAGGAATTTGGTTTAGATACATCTCCAGTACCTGGTTTTTTGAATAAACAAGTTCTGTGGCAAACGCTAAGATAATTTCTTTAACTTTTCTGGTAATCGTTCTCTCTTGGGTTAGTAAGGAGTTTTTTACCAGCTGTTGGGTTAAGGTTGATCCTCCCTGCAATTCTTTATGAAAAATTGTTGAATAAGCAGCCCTGGTAATTCCCCTTAAATCTATTGCCCCGTGGCTGTAAAAGTTTCTGTCTTCAATAGCAATTGTTGCCTGTTGCATTTGTTTTGGAATTGTATTTAAAGGAACAAAAATTTGGTCTTTTTCCCTGTAAATTTTAAAAAGCAGCTTGCCGTTTCTGTCGTAAATTAGTGTAGATTGAGCACTTTGCTGGTTGCTTAGCTTGGAAGGAGAGGGGAGATCTTTAGCGGTAACAAGGTACAGAATGGCTAATAATGTCAAGATTATTAAAATTCCTAAATAAACCGGCCATAATTTAAAAAGAAGCCCTTTCTTTTTAAATTGTTTTTTTATGATCGTTTGCACTTTCTAATAATAGCATTGGAGTATGGCTAAGGCAACTAAATCATATGTATAATAAATATTATGGAAAATCTTAATTCCTTTTTAGTTCAACTCCTCAGCGGGCTTAATTGGGTGGACGTTGCCGTAGTTTTAATTTTTCTTTTTTATGCTGTAGAAGGATATGCAGTTGGTTTTTTTGCCGCATTAACAGATTTAATTGGGTTTATTACAGTCTTTTTTATCGGCCTTGTGTTTTATGTTTTTTTTGGAAGAATTCTTGTCCAAACAATTTCCATATCTCCAGGATTTGCAAACGCAATCGGGTTTTTTATTGCAGCCTTTGTTGCGGAAATAATTCTTGGAGTCGTAGTTAAGAAAATCGTTTTTGCCAAGATGCTTAAAAACTTTAGCCTGGAAACAGATTTCGAAAAGTACTTATATTCTTTTTTAGGAATTATACCCGCAGTTTTTTCCGCATTTATTTTAGTTTCCTTTATCTTAACCATGATTTTATCCCTGCCTCTTTCGGGATTTTTAAAAAAGTCGGTGACTGATTCCAGATTAGGAAGCAAAACAGTTATAGATACTCAAGGATTTGCTAAACAGATAAATAGTGTTTTTGGGGGAGCGGTTAACGAGGGGATAGCTTTTTTTACCGTTGAGCCAAAAAGCAATGAATCTGTAAATCTTAATTTTAAAACAAACCAATTTAGCGCAGATAAAGCTGCGGAAACAAAAATGTTAAATATGGTAAATGAAGAGAGAGAAAAAAGAGGCTTAGGAAAACTTGTGTCTAGTCAGTCGCTTACCCAGGTTGGCAGGAGACACTGTGAAGATATGTTTAAAAGAGGTTATTTTTCTCACTATACGCCGGAAGGGCTATCTCCTTTTGACAGAATGGCGCAAGCGGATATTTCCTTTGAATACGCGGGAGAAAATTTAGCGCTTGCCCCAAACACCGATCTTGCCATGCAAGGATTTATGGAAAGCCCAGGACATAAGGCTAACATTTTAGGGGAAAATTTTGCTAAACTGGGCGTTGGAGCAATTGATGGAGGAATATATGGAGAAATGTTTTGCCAGGAATTTACAGATTAAGAAACTGATTGCTAAATTGTTTTATTGTTAAATTGTTTTTGATAAATAAATGAAATTAAAAGGTTTAATCGTGGAAGATGTTCAAAACAAAAGAGTTCTTGTTAGAGCGGATTTAGATGTGCCTCTTAAGGATGGGGAAGTGGAAGATTCTGCCAGGTTGGAAGCTGTTATTCCAACTCTTGAGTTTCTCTTTAAGAATAACGCAAAAGTAGTGCTGATTGGACATCTTGGTCGACCGGATCCTCAATTATCAAAAGAAAATGAAAAATTTTCCCTGGAGCCGGTTGTAAAGTGGTTTGAGAAAAAGTTAAAAGTGAAAAGTGAAAAGTTAAAAGTTGGGGATTTTGAGGGGTGGAAGTTAAATGATAATTTTTCGATTTTAGAAAATTTAAGATTTTATAAAGAAGAAAAAGAAAACGATTTAGATTTTTCTAAAAAACTTGCATCTCTGGCGGATTGTTATGTAAATGATGCTTTTGCCGTTTCCCACAGGGCGAATTCTTCAATTGTTGGTGTGTGTAAATTTATTCCTCATTTTGCTGGTATTAGGTTGCAAAAAGAGGTAGAAGAATTATCCATAATTTTAGAAAAACCAGTCCGTCCTTTGGTTATAGTTATTGGGGGAGTAAAAATAGAAACAAAACTTCCGGTTGTTAAAAATATGCATGGATGGGCAGATTATATTTTGGTCGGAGGGAAAATTGCCGAACAAATGAAAACTCTTTTCGGCGAGCAACATCAGCAAACACAAAGAAAATCAATTTTATTGGTTGCGGATTTAACAGAAGATAAAAACGATATTACCGAGAAAAGCGCGGAAAATTTTGCGGAAATTATTTGGACTGCAAAAACAGTTGTTTGGAATGGACCATTGGGTTTTACAGAGCAAGGCTTTAATAAAGGTTCAGAAATTGTTTCAAAAAGTATCGTTGATTCAGATGCATATTCGGTTGCCGGAGGAGGAGATACGGGAGCGTGTTTAAAAAAACTTGGGATTTACGATAAGTTTTCTTTTGTTTCCATGGGCGGAGGCGCAATGCTTGATTTTCTCTCCGGCCAAAAACTCCCGGGACTAGAAATGTTGAAAAAATGATTAAGTTTATAAAAACAAAAGATGCAATTATTAGAGAGATTGCAAAAACTTATAAAATTTCCAATCTTTTAACAGTTAAGGACAGTAAAAATATTAGTGTTGCAATCGGTAGGGCAGAGAATCACACGGAAATAACCAAAAATACCCAAAGTGACAGGGTTTATTATGTGCTTAACGGAACTTTAATTGTCAATAAAATAGAAAATAAAGCAGGGGATGTGGTTTTTGTTCCAAAAGGTACGGAATACGAATTTGGCGGCACATTCGAAGCAGTGGTAATTAATTCTCCGGCATTTAATCCGCAGGTAGAAATAGTTTCCTCTTGAAGGGAGTTGTTTTAAAAGCTATACTGGAATTATGGTAAGGGTTGCAATTAACGGATACGGAAGAATTGGAAGAATTGCTCATAGAGTAATTTTGGAAAAATTCTACAAACAAATAGAGATAGCAGCTATAAATGCAGGATCCTCAACAGACATCAAAGGTTGGATGTACTTATTAAAATACGATACTGTTTATGGCCCGATCTTAGCGCTTGATATTAACTATGAAGAGGCAGATTCCTCCTCGTCGGCGGACGGGTCTGCCTCGTCGGCGGACGGGTCTGCGTCCACAAATAAAGATCAAATTGGCATGCTTGTTGTTGATGGGGTAAGAATTCCTGTTTTTTCCCAAAAAGATCCAACACTTCTCCCCTGGAAAGATTTAAACATAGACGTAGTAATTGAATCAACCGGACATTTTGAAACAGAGGAAAAATTAAAAGCTCATATAACAGCAGGCGCAAAAGCAGTTGTTCTATCCGCCCCTGCTAAAGATGATCCTTCGGCAGGCTCAGGACGAGGAATCCCGACTTATGTTTTATCTGTTAACGCGGACAAATATCAAGGGGAGCCGATTATTAACAATGCTTCTTGCACAACTAACTGTATTGCTCCTGTTGCCAAGATTATGGTCGATGCCTTTGGCGTAGAAAAGGTAATGATGACAACAATCCATGGCTACACTTCCGACCAGAGGCTGGAGGATGGCGGACACAAAGATTATAGAAGAGCAAGAGCGGCTGCGGAAAACATAATTCCTACATCAACAGGCGCAACAATTGCCGCTGCTAAAACAGTCCCCGAGCTTAATGGGATCTTTGCCGGACTTTCTATCCGTGTTCCCGTTCCCGTTGGATCGCTTTCCGATTTTACTTTTGTTTTAAAAAGAGAAACTACCAAGGAGGAGGTAAACGAAGCTCTTAAAAAAGCTTCGCAAAGCACGTTATTCAGTGGAATTTTAGCAGTAACAGAAGACCCGATTGTTTCCTCGGATATAATTGGTAGTTCATATTCTTCTATTGTTGATCTTTCTTTAACCCAGGTAATGGGGAATTTGGTAAAAGTAGTTGCTTGGTATGATAACGAATATGGTTATGCAAATAGGTTGGTTGAAGAAGTTTTAATGGTAGGAAATAGAAATCAATCTCAACCTCAAGCTGGATCTTCTGTTCAGCCGCAATCCGAGCCGGCAGTTTCCGGAAGCGAGCAAAGCCAACAGGGGCAAGCTTCTCCTGTTCAAGACCAAGTACCGTCTGCGCCGTCATTTTTAGCTCCCGATTTAAGCCAAGTACAAAATTCTGCCTCACTCGCCTCGCTGAGTCGAAGCGGGTCGGCAGATGAACCTGCCCCGCAAAACAATGACCAAACCTATTGATGTACCCGGGACTAGAATGATTACAGTTTCCGGCAGAATTGCTTCCGGTTCTACAACTCTTGCAAAAAAATTGGCGGAAACTCTGGGTTGGGAGCATATAGAAGGGGGGGATATTTTTTGGGAAGCAGTTAGAGCCAAACTTCATCTTGATTCAAAAGACACTAATAAAAGACCTGATGTGGAAGATGAGGAATTTGACGCTTCTTTAAAAGATACTCTTAAAAATAAAAGTCATATTGTTTTGGAAACAAAACTAGCCGGTTTTAATGCGCAGGGGATAGACGGAGTTTTTAAGATTTTGGTAATTTGCGATGATGAACATGGTAGAGACCATATTGACATTAGAATAGATAGATTAATCAATAGGGAAAAGTTAAGTATTAAACAGGCAAAAGAAGAAACCATGGAAAGAGAAAAAAACGATCTGGAAAAATGGAGAAGGCTATACACGGATAACGATCCTAGTTGGGTATATTATGATCCAAAATATTACGATTTAGTAATTAATACTTACAGCAATAATGCGCAGGAAAGCCTTAATCTCGCCCTCGAAGCAATAGGATATGGTAAGTAGCCTCAATCTTCAAATTACTATTTACAGCGGTGGTATAATACATGCAAATGAATATAGATTATTTAGGGTTTTTAAAGGAGGTTGGAAAATCAAAAAGACTTCTAAGAAGCGGATGGATTAGGGAAAAAGTTAATGATCCGGAAAGCGTCGCAGAACATTCATTTAGAGTCGGAGTATTGGCCATGGTTTTGTCCGATGCGGTGGAAGTAGACAAAGACAAGCTTATCAAAATGGCTCTTTTACACGATTTGGCAGAAGTAACTACCGGAGATATCGTAACCGAGCGCTGGGCAGTATTGGATATAGAAAAACGGGACGAAAAGGAAAAAGCGGAAAGAGACAGTATCTATAAATTTTTTCAAAAAATTGGCGAGGGGAAAAAATACCAGGCAATTTTTGATGAAATGATTGCCAGAGTTACCTTGGAAGCAAAACTGTTTTGGCAGTTGGACAAATTGGAAATGGCAATACAAGCTTATGAATACGAAAAAGAGCAAAACATTAATTTAGAAGAATTTTTTGAAACATCCGAAATGCATATTAAGCATCCTATGCTGCGACAAATATTTGATGATCTTTTAAAATTAAGAAAAAAGAAGTAATATAAGTACAAATAAATTATGAGAGTTCAAGATGTAATGTCAGTAAAAGTTGATTCAGTTTTTACAGACACCCCTGTTAGGGAAGTTTCCAGGCTAATTTTTGGCAAAGGTGTTAACGGGGTCCCGGTTTGTGATGGCAAGAAAATAGTTGGGTTTATAACGGAGCGAGACATCTTAGCCAAATTTTATCCTAGCATGCAGGAATATGTTGAAGATCCTGTTCATTTCCGTGATTTTGAAGACATGGAAAAAAGAGTAGCTGAGGTGCTGAGCTTAACTGCAGATAAAATAATGAGTAAGCACCCCGTTACCGTAAACCTAGACACACCACTTCTAAAAGCTCAATCGATTATGTTTGTTCAAAAAGTGGGAAGACTTCCGGTGGTTGATAAGAAATTTCACTTAGTTGGAATTTTGTCAAAAGGAGATATCTTTAGAGCGATTGTTGGAGGAGAGTTGGAAAAAGAAGAGAGTTTTTATGATTGGATGGCAGGACATTATGATATTTTTAATGATTGGGAACAAAGACTATCTTTGGAAATGCCGGGATTGGCAAAGCTTTTAGGAAGCTATAAGGTTAAAAAAGTTATTGATATTGGATCTAGCACAGGAGAGCATATTATGGCTCTTGCAAAAGAGGGATTTGAATTGGTTGGACTAGATGCAAGTAGCGTTATGCATAAATATGCGGAGAAAAAAAGAGCAAAACTTTCAGAGAGACTTAAAAAAAAGGTTAAATTTATTAAAGGAAGCTATACGGACGTTACTCACGAACTGGATAATAATTTTGATTGCGCAATTTTTATGGGAGACGCACTCGCTCACGTTATGGAAACAGACGGCAATATTATCGAAGATGTTGCCGGTATTTTGAAAGAAAAATCAATGATGATTTTTCAAATAATAAATACAGAAAAGATTTTTAGAAAAAACAATGGATTCAAAGACTTCGTGGTAAGAGATTTGTCTGGAAATCACAAGATAGCTTTTTTAACGTACTACACAAGAGGAAAACATACAATTAGCACCAGGGTTATTTTTGAATTTGACGGTGAAAAATGGACAGAAAAAGGAATTCATACAAAAAGAGTTATCGAAACAACTAGAGAGAGTTTGGAGAGAGCTTTAAAGAAGTTGGGATTTTCAAAGATCGCTTTTTACGGATCCAACAGTTATGATTTATTCAAAGGAAAATTTGATAATAGCGAAAGTATTTGGCTAAATGTTGTTGCGAAAAGATAAATGGTTAAAAAATTACTGGTTTTTGTTTTACTTCTGTTTTTTTTAATTCCTCCTGTTGCGACATTTGCCCAAACAAAATCCTTTAATGATCAATATATTAAGATAGTGGGGAATAAAGAACTTGTTTATCCGGGACTTTTGCCGGATAGCCCTCTGTATTTTTTAAAAATGATTAGGGACCGTTTTATTAGTTTTTCTACCCAAGATCCTGCTAGCAAAGTGGACTTTGATATTTTGCAAGCGGAAAAACGCTTAAATGCGGGAATTTACCTTTTTATTCAAGGAAAGAATAATTCGCTTGCTGTCTCAACAATCTCTAAAGGGGCAAACTATTTTAATGATGCGATTAATATTGCGGAAAGCACCAAAAAACAAGGAGAAAATATAAATGGTTTAAAAAGAAAAATAAGCGAGTCGCTACTAAAATATAAATATATTTTGAAAAATCTTAAAAATACAAAAAACGAGCAAATTAAGAAAAACCTGCAGGAAACCGATAATAAAATTACAGATTTTGAAAAAAGAACAAATTTACTTTTACCGTCTAATTAGTGTTTATTGTTAACATTGAACACTATTTTTATTAAGAATTAAACCCCTTTTCCTCCTCTTGTCAACTACCGTATCGATTTGCTTAACTTTAATGCTTTTAAAATCCGGTTTGAAGCTATTCTTTTCAATTGACGTAATTTGATACACTTATTTCTAGTTGACTGGGCAGATCTAGCGTACTAAGATTTCTCTAGCACTATTGGTAGTGCTATAAAGTTTAAAGTTAAAAATTCAAGGTTAAAAGTTAATTTTGCATTTTGCACTTTAAATTTTGAATTAATATGAAATGTCCGTATTGCGGGAGCAAGGAAACAGAAGTAGTAGAAACAAGAGATAGCGAAGACTTGGAGACGATTAGGAGAAGAAGATCTTGTTTAAAGTGTGAGAAAAGGTTTACGACCTACGAAAGAATAGAGAACGTAACCTTAGTAGTAATTAAAAAAGACGGGAAAAGAGAGCACTTTAATAGGGAGAAACTAAAACATGGAATAATGCGGTCTTGCGAAAAGACTACTGTTTCGGTTGACGCAATAGACAAAATAGTAACGGAAATAGAAAGAGAACTTCTAAACGGAGATTCGGTAGAAGTAGAAAGCAAGAAAATCGGACAGCTGGTTGCGACAAAACTAAAAAAAATGGATAAAGTCGCATACATAAGATTTTCCAGCGTTTTTAGAAGATTCGTAGACGTAGAAGATTTTGAAAAAGAAGTAAAAAGACTGATTAAATAGTTAAAAGGTTAACGAGTTAACGGGCTGAGGATTAAAGAAAGATTATTCAGCTTTCTAACATTTTAACGCTTTAACTCTTTAACAATAAATAATATGCAACTTGACGGAATTAGACAAAAAGTATTTTTAGACAGATATTCTTTAAAAGATAAAGAGGGGATTCCACAGGAAAAAACCCCGGATGAAATGTGGAAAAGAGTTGCCAAGGGAATTTCCAAGGCAGAGAAAAAACAAGACCAGCCAAAATGGGAGAAAAAATTCTATGAGGCAATGCAGGATTTTAAACTTGTTCCCGGTGGAAGAATTCTTGCAGGGGCAGGAACCGGTTTTGATGTAACTTTTTATAACTGTTTTGTTTTGCCAAGCCCCAAAGATTCCCGCGACGGAATTTTGGATAATTTAAAATCCATGATCGAAATTATGGCCCGGGGCGGTGGGGCAGGATTAAACCTTTCTTCTCTTAGGCCACGTGGCGCAAGAGTTAAAAAAGTAAACGGATTTTCCTCCGGTCCTTGCAACTGGGCAGAACTTTATTCGATTGCAACCCACGATATTATCCAACAGGGAGGATCAAGAAGAGGTGCATTAATGCTTATGCTTTGGGATTGGCACCCGGACATAGAAGAGTTTATTACCGTAAAACAAGACCTGCAAAAAATAACAGGAGCCAATCTTTCGGTTTGTGTTTCCGATAAATTTATGGAGGCAGTTAAAAATGATGCTGACTGGGATTTGGTTTTCCCCGATATTACTGATCCCGAGTACGACGAAAAATGGGACGGGATAATGAAAAACTGGCTGGCAGCCAAGAAAAAAGTAGTTGTTTATAAAACAATTAAAGCAAGAGATCTGTGGGATCTTATTTGTACTGCCGCTTGGAAATCGGCAGAACCGGGAATTGTCTTTATGGAGCGCTACAATAAATGGTACAACAATTACTACTGGAATACGGTTAACTGCACAAATCCATGTGGGGAAGAAGGCTTACCTGCTTGGGGTGTTTGCAACTTAACATCATTAAATCTTTCAGCTTTTGTTAAAGGCTATTCAGTAGATAAGGCAGGAGAAATTGATTATAAATCTTTAGCAGAACATGCCAAAATTGCAGTTAGGCTTCAAGACGATATTATAGAAATAGACAAATATATTTTCCCCGAAATTCGCGAGACACAGCTTAACGGAGAAAGAAGGATTGGTCTTGGAACCATGGGTCTTGGAGATACGCTTATTAAAATGCGGCTCCGCTACGGATCAGACGAAGCGGTTACGGTGATTGAAAAAATCTATAAAACAATCAGAGATGCAGCTTACGAGGCATCAATCGAAATTGCCAAAGAAAAAGGATCTTTCCCCAAATTTGATGCGGCAAAATACCTTAAGGCCTATTTTATTAAGAAGCTCCCCGCTCATATAAGGGCGGCAATTAAGAAAAACGGAATTAGAAACTCCTTGCTTTTGCAAGCTGCACCAACAGGGTCTACAAGTTTATTGTCCGGGGTTTCTTCCGGAATTGAGCCGATTTATGAGTTTGAATTTACCAGAAAAGATAGGTTGGGGGAACATAAGATCTATCACTCTCTTTATGAAGAGTGGACAAAAGCCCATCCCGGAGAAAAAAGGCCGGATTATTTTGTATCTGCTAATGATTTAACACCGGAAGATCACGTTAAGGTTCAAGCGATGATTCAAAGCTATGTTGACGCTTCGATTTCCAAAACAGTAAATGCTCCAAGAACCCATACGGTTGAGGATGTTAAAAAACTTTATCAATTAGCATATGACCTTGGCTGTAAAGGGATTGCTTATATGAGAGAAGGATCAAGGGAAGGGGTTTTAGTAAGAAAAGATGCTTCGGCAAGCTCAGCACAAGCAAAAGAAGAAGAAAAGCCAATTGTTCCCCAAAATCCGATTCTTCCAAGGCCTTATATGGTTCAGGGGGTAACTTATCAAACCGAAACACCTGTTGGAAAAACCTATCTAACAATTAATCAAGACACAAAAGGAGATCCGTTTGAAATATTTATTACAGTTGGAAAAAGCGGATCGGACGTTGCTGCCATGGCGGATGCTTTAGGCAGAATGATTTCCTTAACTCTAAGACTTAACGGACATCTTCCGCCACGGGATAAAGTTAAGCAGATTGTTGCGCAGTTAATCGGAATTGGCGGAACAAAAAGTATTGGCTTCGGCGAAAACAGGGTCCGTTCGCTTCCTGATGCTGTTGCTAAAATTCTTTCTAATCATTATTCTTTTGCTGTAAACGGGGTTGTCGAAGATAAGCACACCAATGGTCACGCAAACGGAACATCAAATGGTAATTCAAATGGTTACGTAAAGCCTGCGGGAGACCAACCGATTGTAGTTATGGAGCAGTTAACACTTCAGACAAACGGTAACGGAGAGCATGCAGTTTCTCATGATACTTCCACAAGTCTTTTCGATATCTGTCCCGAGTGCGGCGGAGGAACACTTGCTTACGAAGAGGGCTGCAAGAAATGCTACAGCTGCGGCTACAGTGAATGCTAGTACGAATTTATGCGAATGGTAATAGTGCGAATAAATTCTAATAATAAAATCCACTAAGTCAGTATTTGCATAGATTAGCATTAATTAAATTAGCACAGATTAGAATGATATATACAAAAACAGGGGATAAGGGAACAACAATGCTTGGAAACGGGAAAAGAGTTTTTAAATCAGATCTACGAGTTGAGTGTTACGGAACGATAGACGAACTGAATGCATCGATCGGATTGATCGTAGCGGAAATTCAAAATTCAAAATTCCTGCCTCGCCGGCAGGCAGGCAAAATTCAAAATTACAATTCCCGCCTGCCAAAGCCTGGCACTGGCGGGCAGGCAAAATTTAAAAATAACCTAATTAACATTCAGGAAGATCTTTTTGAAATTGGTGCAAATTTAGCTAACCCCCAACAAAAAAATACTAAAAAATTAGATCAATACTTAAAAAAAAGAGTAGAAGATTTTGAAAAAGAAATAGATCTTATTTCCGAAAAACTTCCTAGCTTAACGCATTTTATTATACCCGGGGGAGGGAGTATTGGGGCAACACTTCATTTAGCAAGAACTGTTTGTAGGCGTGCAGAAAGAAGAATTGTGGAGCTGGGCAAAAAAGAAGCAATTCAGGATCAAATGATTATTTATTTAAACAGACTCTCGGACCTCTTGTTTGTTATGGCGAGACTGGCTAATTTAAAAGAAAAGAAAAAAGAAGTAGTTTGGTTTAAAAAATAATTCGGGTGAAATCGGTGTAAATCCGATGCTGTGCCGCAACTGTGATTTCGCCTCATCGGCGGATAAGTCAGGACCCCGTTCCGCCTCATCGGCGGATAAACAAGCCTTCCGGGACAGAAGCATTTTAATGCACTCCTCGGAAGAGACAGCCCAGCCTAAATTTACTTTAAAGCTTTTCAGAACTATTCGTTCACGCTTTAAAGAGCATTTTTCGGCGGGTTAACAAGGAGTTTTTTTTATGGCTGTAGAACAAGTAGCGCAAGCTTTTAGACAAGAATTTTATGAAGGAGAAGGCCTTAAGCAGAGGATTAAAACAGACCTTGTTTCTTATTTGGGAGAGTATCGATTTAAGGTATCAGAATTTAGCTATACGCATGGTATTTTAAACGGGACAATTGTTGATCCAATTACAAAAGAAGCATGGGTATTAAAAACACAGAAAGCAATTGCTCAACGGTTAAGTGAAGGTCTTTCTTCTTCTCGAGAGCAAGCAGAGCTTACGGGTTTTCAAAAATTGGAAGAAGAACTAGGAAAAAATCCTCAAGGAACAGTTGTTTGGCTTAGTCCGCAAGGCCCGAGAAAAGAAGGGTATGGAGATTATGGCTTTGCTTATGTTGGTCAAAAAATTGACGACCGGTTACATTTAACCGCAATTCGAATCGAGAGGCCGGTTTTGGACGATTTTAATAGAGCAAAGGAAATATTAGCAGAAGGAGGTAGTTTTGAAAAAGCAGAGGATTTTATAAGCTCGCCTTGGGTAGTCGATAAAGAACAAGATGATGTAAGAGCAATAATTTATGAACATTTTTGGATAAATGATGCAAAAGGAAAGTATGTTTTTAATCAGGCAATACTAGAGATGGGGCCTGTTCTTGATGAATGCGCAATAATTATTGAAAACGGAACTAGTGTTCAAAAACAAATAGCCTTTAATACGGTTGAGAACCTGGCAATAGAAGTAAAAAACAGGCTTGAATTAAAAGATAGAGGAAAAGGTCTTATTTGGGAATTAAGCAGCAGTGAACGTCGGTTCGCAGCGTTAATGCAAATGGAAAAATATAATAAGCAGGCAGAAAAAGTTGCCGGAAGCTGTGGTTCGTCGGGGGTTACGCAGAGCAATGATATCTTCAATAGCTTGAGTACATTAAGGTCGCTTTTCCCAAATGGAGAAAAATGGGAATATCACACAGGGCAATGCAGGGTTTGTAGCACAGACGGAGTAGATGTTGGGCCATGTAGTATTTGCAGAGGTTGTGAAGAGAAATTTAATGAGTCTTGGGAGTAACTTATTAATTGTTTTATCTGCTAAAACAAGGGTTGCAAGAGCTTCACTTGCTTTCCTATTCGTGTTATCATTAACTTGATGAATAACAATCAAGATCAGAATCAACAAAATGATTTTCCTCAGCCTCAACTTCAAGGTCAAAATATTCCTATTCAAAATCAAGCTGTAACTAATCAAACTCCTCAAGCTGATGATCAAGTAAGCGGTCAAAAGATTTCTCCTGCCGTGCCGGTGGGGTCTTTTAATAAAGAAGCGGGTTCTTTTTCCAGAGAACCAATACTTAAACCATCAGAAGCTGCGCCAAAGCTTCATCCGGAAGTTGCGGAAGCGGGAGTGGAAGCAGTTTCGGAAAAACCGGAATTAAAAGAAGAGCATCAAAAGGCTGGAATTGAGCATGCGAAAGAGTCGACTCCTGTTAAAACAGAACCAAGTCCGGGGGTTGTTATTCCAAACGCACCAATAACAGAAGTAAAAGCAAGAGAAATATTAAAACTTCATAAAAAAATCAGCAATTCGGTTTTATGGATGGCGGTTTCTATGATTAGGCAAATCAAAAAAAGCAGAAATTCAAAAAAGACAAGGAGGGAGCTTTAGTGATACCTTCTGTTGATGTAATGGGTTCATTTTTAACATCCCTTTTTTTGGGATTTATTATTGCTGCATCTTTAATTTTATCGGTAGCGGGATTTTTATACATCTTTCTTTTGTGGCTTAAAAATAAAGACAGAGAAAGAGATTCTTTGCATTCAACTCTTTTGCAAATTTTATTACCTCGTGATAACGAAATTAAAATTGATGCCGCAGAGCAGCTTTTTTCCAGCTTTGCCTCAATAGGAAGCTCAGGAAAACTAAGTTTTTTAAAAAGACAACCTGCGATTTCATTTGAGATAGTTGGTCTTCCTCAAGATATCCGGTTTTACGTAAATACTCCCAATAAATTTAAGGATATGGTGGAAAAACAGATTAACGGAGCTTATCCTGACGCGGAAATAACAGTGGTCGGACAAAAAAAAGAGGAAAAGAGTAATGTTTTCGGAAATGAATACAACATTTTTTCCGATAAGGCAAAAGTTGCTTTCGAAAGTTTAAGAACAAAAGAATCAAGCTATTTGCCAATAAAAGTTTATAAAGATCTTCCTGTTGATCCAATGTCTTCGATTACCTCTGTCCTTGCCAAGATGACCGAAGGGGAGGGCGCTGCAATTCAGATAATGTTTAGTCCGGCGGACGGTAAATGGAAAAAAGCCGGAAGGGCATATATCGCCAGAACCAAAAAAGCAGAAGCTAATCCGGAAACTGCCAAATATTCGGCAGATGCTAAAGAGCTTGAGGGAATAGAAAATAAAATTTCCAAACCGGGATTTAATGTTGTTATTAGGATTGTTGTTTCTTCCAGCACTAAAGACGCAGCAGAAGCTCATCTTAATAATATGGTCGGTGCTTTTAGCCAATTTACCTCTGCCAACCAATTTAAGAAAAATAAACATCTTTTTAAAAGTTTATTTATGACTGATTTTATTTACCGCTATATGCCTATGCGTGGGCAAACTGCTCTTTTAACCAGCGAGGAAATGGCAACAGTGTTTCATTTTCCCAATAAATCAGTTCAAACTCCGCACATCCACTGGCTTACATCTAAAAGAGCTCCTGCCCCTGCTCAAATTCCGGATTCCGGACTGTTCTTGGGAACGAGTACTTTTAGAGGACTTTCAAAGTCTGTATATATCCAACAGGATGACCGTAGACGTCATATGTATGCGATTGGAAAAACCGGTGTTGGAAAGTCGGAGTTTCTAAAAGACATGATTTTGCAGGATATCAGAAACGGAGAAGGAGTTTGTTTTATTGATCCCCACGATACAATCGAAAAACTGCTTCCGCTTATTCCGCCGGAGCGGGCAGAGGACGTAATTCTTTTTGATCCGTCAGATTTGGAAAGACCAATGGGTTTAAACATGTTGGAAGCAGATACGGAGCAGCAAAAGCATTATGTTGTTTCATCAATCGTCGGTCTTATGTACAAGCTTTACGATCCTAATAAAACCGGTATTATTGGTCCTCGTTTTGAGCATGCAATTAGAAACGCTATGCTTACCGTAATGTCGGAGAAGGGCAATACTTTTATTGAGGTCGTGCGTGTTTTAACCGATTCTGCATTTGTTGAGGAACTTTTACCGAAAGTCCAGGACCCGATTGTTAGACGTTACTGGACCGATCAGATTGCGCAGACAAGTGACTTTCATAAATCGGAGACGCTTGATTATATTGTTTCCAAATTCGGTCGTTTTGTAACCAATAAAATGATGAGGAATATCATCGGGCAGTCTCAGTCTGCATTTGATTTTAGAAAAGTAATGGATGAGGGGAAAATTCTCCTGGTTTCTCTTTCCAAAGGAAAAATCGGAGAAGAGAATGCCGCATTTTTAGGATTAATACTGGTTCCAAAACTTTTAGTTGCCGCTATGAGTAGACAGGATATTCCCGAAGAATTGAGGAAAGACTTCTATCTTTATGTAGACGAGTTCCAAAACTTTGCCACACCTGATTTTGCTCAAATTTTATCAGAAGCCAGAAAGTACAGGCTTAATTTAATTGTTGCAAATCAGTTTATTGGCCAAATGGACGAGGAAGTTAAGAATGCAATTTTCGGAAACGTTGGTACCCTAACTTCTTTTAGAGTGGGAGTAACTGATGCAAATTATCTTCAGCACGAATTTCAGCCTGTTTTTTCCGAAGCCGATTTAATAAATGTTGATCGCTTTAACGCTTATATTAAAACCCAGGTTCATGGAGAACCTGTTCATCCTTTCTCGATAGATTTAACAAGGGATTTAGCAAAAGAAAAGGCTATGGAAAATCCACGCGTTGCCGAACTTATTAGAGAGTTATCTCGTCTTAAATATGGTAAGCACGTAGATACTATTGAAGCAGAAATTTCCTCACGCGCGCGATTATAGCGCGAAAGATACTAAGAGATTGGGATATTAAGATATTAAGAGCAAGGCTGTAGTCTTTCACTTGACGTATTTTTGGTTTTATCGTACACTTTAATTGTTATTTATTTTAAATTATTACCATTGTTCGATTATGGCAAGACTAAGAGATAGAAACAAGGCGATAGAATTAAGAAAACAAGGTAAAACTTATAGCGAGATTAGACGGGAAATACCTGTTGCAAAAAGCACACTTTCTAACTGGCTTGTAGGATTTCCGTTAACAGCAGAGCAAATGGTTTATCTCGAAAAGAGTAAAAAAAAGAACAGGTTTCTAAGCATAGAGAAAATAAGGACAACAAAACAAAAAAAACGTGAGGATAGGATAAATGCAACTTATGAAAAACAAAAAGAGCATTGGTCGTCTTTAAGTAAAAGAGAGCTTGAGTTAGCGGGAATATTTTTATATTGGGGCGAAGGAGCAAAACGAATGAATGGTCCCATATTTATTAACAACACGGATCCTAAAGTGCTCAAATTTACTTTGTATTGGATGATAACATCACTAGATATTCCTAAAGAGAATATAAAAGTTTTTTTGCAATTATATAAAGATATGGATATTAAAAAAGAAATGGAATACTGGAGTAATGAATTAAATCTCCCATTATTGCAGTTTGCGAAACCTTATATTAAGCAAAGCACTAGGGTTAACATAAATCACAAAGGATTTGGTCATGGAACGTGCGGTTTATTGGTAAGCAGCATTTTAATAAAAGAAAAAATCATGATGGCAATTAAAGCGATCTCTGATTATTACGAAGCCAAAATTGAGGCTATGGTATAATTTGTTTTGAATGAGGGTCAGTAACTCAGCGGTTAGAGTGCCATCCTTATAAGATGGAAGTTCGATGGTTCGAATCCATCCTGACCCACACACTTGTTTTGCTTCCTCTTTGTAATTTGTCAGAAGGGTGGGTATTTGAGTCTAAACAGACATACTAAGAAAATGTTAAGATTGGCTTATGAAAGATAAATCTTTAATAGCACTTTTTTCCCTTAGGATTGCTCTTGGTTGGCTGTTTTTGTATTCAGGATATTCAAAATTAATCGCAGCTGGTGGCTTTTCTGCAAAAGGTTTCCTGCTTAATCTACAGGGACCATTTTCAACCTTCTATCTGCCTCTAGCGGGGAATTCTATTGTTGATCAGCTTGTAATCTGGGGTGAAATTTTAATTGGAATTAGTTTAATTTTGGGGTTTTTAGTACGTTTTGCCGGTTTTTGGGGAATAGTTATGATGATTTTGTTTTATTTTGCCGGTTTTCCGCCCGAACACGCCTTTTTAGTAAACGAGCACATAATTTACATTCTAATCTTTATATTCTTTATCACGTCAAACGCAGGTCATTTCTGGGGAATGGACAAAAAACTGGAAAAATTTTTGCCTCAACTTAAATCCTTGATGGGATAAAAAGAAGACACTAAGAGATTGAGATATTAAGATATTAAGAGGAGAGCAATGAAGATAACGAAGTTTACTGATCTTGAAGCCTGGAAAGAGGCTCATAAGCTAACCCTT
>Ga0082335_1005279_pt1 | contig 18071 bp, 14 predicted proteins | sample Subgrocontami58m_FD_72375 | JGI IMG/M metagenome (GOLD analysis project Ga0082335, IMG submission 72375) | Subsurface groundwater microbial communities from S. Glens Falls, New York, USA - GMW37 contaminated, 5.8 m (SPADES assembly) (version 2) ... | reverse complement strand
GGACACGATCGGCTTGCGCGGCGTCGAGCGACCGCGGTAGCGACGGAGCCCTCACCTTGCATTCAGGAGATGGAGCAGGAGATCGAGAAGAAGAAGAAGGAGGTCGAGGACTTCAAGAAGTTGGCGGGAAAGCCGGGCGCGGTTGCCAGGGGGGAAGTCGCGCGCCCGGCGTTTCACCGGTCCGCGATCGCTTGCCCGGGCTTCCCGCGGCGGGTATTCTGCCCTGCGTCGCTCGAACTGCCGCCGTCGCGAGAGGGCCTGCTGAATGATCGCCGCCAAGAAGAAAGTCTCCCTTCTGGGCGTTCCGCTCGACCTCGGGGGAAACCGGCGTGGCGTCGACATGGGTCCGAGCGCAGTGCGCATGACCCGCGTGGTCGAGGGCATCCGCGGGCTCGGCTTCGAGCTGGTCGACCGCGGCGATGTCGACGTGCCCCTGCCCGAAGAGGTCTCGCCGGGCGACCCGTGCCAGAAGTACGCGGCCGACATCCGCGGCGTGTGCGAAAACGTCTGCAAGACCGTCTACCAGTGCCATCAGGAAGGCCATCTGCCGGTCATCCTCGGCGGCGATCACTCGATCGCGATGGGGTCGGTGGCCGGCACCGCCAAACACTTCCGGGAGCGCGGCCAACAGATCGGCCTGCTGTGGGTCGACGCGCATGGCGATATGAACACTCCCGAGTCGAGCCAGTCGGGTAACGTCCACGGCATGCCTTTGGCCCACCTGCTCGGGATGGGCAATCCGGCGCTCGCGAACATCGGCGGCATCTCCCCCAAGGTGCACGCGTGGAACACGGTACTGCTGGGCGTGCGCGACCTCGACCTCCGCGAGAAGAGCATGATCACCGACTCCAAGGTCACGGTGATCACCATGCGCGAGATCGACCGCGACGGGATCGCCAAGTGTCTGGATGACGCGCTCCGCGCCCTGCTCCACGGCACCGCGGGGATCCACGTCAGCTTCGACATGGACGTGGTCGACCCCTCGCTCGCGCCCGGCGTGGGCACGCCGCGCAAGGGCGGGCTCGACTACCGCGAGGCCCACTTTGCGATGGAGGCGGTCGCGGACTGCGGCAAGCTGCTCGCGCTCGACGTCGTGGAAATCAACCCGATCCTCGACACGCGGAACTCCACCGCCGAGCTGGCCGAGGAGCTGATCCTGTCCGCGCTGGGGAAGCGCATCTTCTGAGAGGCGGCGCCATGCCCGCTCTCCCCCACCGACCGGGCCGCCGTCGAGGAGGTTCTCGCACGGCTCCGCTGAGCGAGGGCGGCGCGCGCTCGGGGCACCGCACCGCTGGGTTGCGCAGCTGTCAGGAGGGGTCCAAGAGCCGCGCGACATCCGGGTCGGCGCGCGCCTCGTCGTCGAGCAGGTCCGGAAGGACGGCGAGCGCCTCCGCCAGGAGCGCCTTCCCCCGGGCGAGAAGGCGCGCGGCCTCCGCCGGGTGGGGCGGAACCGCATCCCGATCCGGGTCGACTCCGCCCACGGCGGCGATCCCGTAGGTCTGTGCGAGCATGTAGCGCCGGTCCGCGAGCCACCGCTGGTGCCCGGGTTCCTCGACCCAGCTGCGGATGTACGGATCGCCACGATCCCATTCTTCCTGAAGGAGCCGCAAGCCACGCTCTAAGGATGTCCTCGCGCTCGTGAAGCGACCGGCCACGAACATCTCGTCTCCCAGCTCCATCGCGTCGATCCACGCCGTGGCGCGCGCCGGGCGATCGGAATAGCCCCGATCCAGCCATTCCGTGTAGGTCGCGAACAGGTCTCTCCCGCCCGTTTGCGTCGCAATGAGGGCCAGGAATCCCCCGATCCACGGCACGACTTCGGCCGCGTAGCGTTCCTGGAATCCTCTTCGCTCGGACTCGGTGTAATGGACCGCGGGTGCGGGGCCGGAGCGCCAGGGTTCGAGAAAGGTCTTGGCCACCACGAGGCCGTCTTCCTCCGCGAGCGGGAAGTAGCCCAGCTCGTTCTCGCCATCCCCCACGCGCAGTCCGATGCGCAGGACCATCTCGCCTTCGCGCAGGACGATCTCACGATCCATCCGGATCGACTCCACCTCGGGGAAAGGCATGAGGAAGTGCATCCAGCCGTCGGCCAACGCGCGCACCGCGGTCGGATGGTCGATGCACCATCGCTCCGTGAGCCGCTCGATGGCGTGATGGGTGAAGCCGACGTCGACCTCGCGATCCCCGGGGTCGCGCAGCGAGAGTCCCCAGAAGCCGACGCGTCCGTGCTCCGCGCGTTCCACCAGGCGACGTCGCCGCCAGCTCAGGAAGAACTCGAGGTTGGGGTCCCGCTTCCAGTGGACGTACGGCCAGTGCCACGGGGGATCGGAACGCAGGATGCGAGCCGCCATCGTGAAGACGGTCTTGAGGTGATCCGCGTCGGCGTCGCGCATCGGACGCTGGCCGGGCTTGTTCGCCAGGTAGTGCTTGAGGCAGGAGTCCCGGGGGAACATCTCCCGCGCGCGCTCGAAGACGGCTGGGAAGGTGAGGGTTTCGAAGTCTGCCCAGTCGGCGGCGGTCATTCCGCGCAGATCGGCCGGCGGCTGCGTGGGCACCTGCGGCTTGCGCGACTCGCGCTCGCGGCGCAGCCGGAGCTCCTTTTGGCGCTCCTGCCGGCGCATGCGGTGTTTCTCGCGCTTCCGATCGCCGCGGTTCATGAGGTCTCTCCCCTCCCCCCCCGCCTGTCCCAGCCACTTCAGCAATATCGTCGCATACGTCCCCGGCGGCAGCGCAAAGCGCACCCGCACCGCGCTCGGCGCCGGCGCCGGCTCGACGACGCAGGCGTCCTCGGGCGCCAGCAGCGCCGGCCGCGACAGCGCGCGGAAGAACCCGTCGCGCTCGTCGGCGAACTTCAGCCGGTCGAAGGACATCCCCTCGCGCGCCAGCACCGCCTCCGCGGCATCCTTCCAGGCCGGGCGCGGCGCCACGCCGGGCGCGGGCAGCGGCAGGTCGACCGCCGCCAGCCACGCCCGCGTCTCCTGCGACGGCTCGCGCGGCAGCACCAGCTTGCCGGCGAGGTACCAGACCTCGAGCAACCGCTCGGCCGGAAACGCGCGGCGCAGCGCCTCGGCGAGAATCTCGTTGTAGAGATAGCTCTGGTACGCGTGCAGGAACATCAACTGGAGCTTCTTGGGCACGCGCCGGTACGCGCGCATCGGTTCGCCCGGGCTCTTCTGGAGCGCCTCGAGGATGCGCCGGTCCAGCGGAGCCGCATCCGTGAGGCAGGCGGTCCAGTCCCCCCAGTGCGCGCGCACATGCCGGCGCTGGCGCCGCTTCACGGGGTGGTCGAAGCGAGACTCGGTGCAGAGCAGCGTTTCGAGCGCGCCCAGCACGTCGCCCCGCAGCAGTCGGCGCACGGGGAAGTCCCCCCCGCCGCGCAGGGACCCGAAGCGCTGCGAATCGAAGTAGTTCGGCAAGCCGTGCCGCGCAGCTTGCTCGAGCAGGTCCCGCACCCGCGCGGCATCCCCGGCCTTGGCGTCGCGCAGTACCACGGTGAAGCGGTTGCCGCGCGAGGCCGCGCTCTCGATCGGCTGGTCCCCTGCGCCCAAATACTCGAGCTTGAACTGGGCCTGCTCGAGACCGCGCGGCGGGCCGCCGGCAAGGCTCAGGTGCTGGGTCGCGACCGCCACCTTGTCCTTCAACCCGGCGACCGAAGCCCGGTCGGAGGTGAGCTTGAAGGCCTCGAGGATCTCGCGCAACGCGCGCCAGGTGGTGATGTCGCGCTTGACCAGACGATAGTACGAGAACTCGCCCACATGCCCCGGGGACAGCTCCAGGCGCTCCTCGACCTGGAAGTCCTCCGGAGCGGACTTGAACGTCAGCATCACGCGGCGACCTTGGGCCGGGGTGCGAGCGCGCAGGTGAGGACGAAGGCGGTGCCGAAGCCCACGAACCACGCGTACGTGTACAGCGACTGCAGCAACGACGGCACCGACGCGGCGCCGAGGAACCCGGCCGCAACCAGGAACCCCGGGACGTTGGGCAGCACGGAAATGCCGAGAATCGCGATCGCGCGCCAGTGGAAGCCGCCGGAGTACTTGTACTCCCCCTCCGCCCGGTAGAGGTCCGGCAGGTTGAGCCGGGCGCGCCGGACCACGTAGTAGTCGGCGATCATGATCCCGCCGATCGGGCCGAGCAGCGCGCCGTAGCCGATCAGCCAGGTGAAGATGTACCCCTGGGTGGTCGCGATGATCTTCCACGGCATCATGATCACGCCGATCAGCGCCGTGATCATGCCTCCCATCTTGAAGCTGATCCGGCTCGGGTTCAGGTTGGAGATGTCGTTGGCCGGGCCGACCACGTTGGCGGCGATGTTGGTGGTCAGCGTCGCCACCATCAGCATCACCATGGAGATCCCCAGCATGAGCGGACTCTTGAAATTGGCGAGCAGGGCCACCGGGTCCCACGGCGCATCTTCGTGCACGAGCAGCTCGGGGAAGATCAGCAGCGTCGACGCGGTGACCGCCAGCCCGATGAAGCTGTAGAGCGCCATGGTCGGCGCCAGGCCGATCGCCTGGCCGAGGAGCTGGTCCCGCTGGCTCCTGGCGAACCGGGTGAAGTCGGGGATGTTGAGCGATAGCGTCGCCCAGAAGCCCACCATGGCGGTGAGCGAGGGCAGGAAGAGCGCCAGGAACGGGACCCGCGGCGGCTCCCCGGGCTCCTGGGGCAGCGGCGCGGAAAGAACGCCGCTCGGGGACTTCAGGCTCGGGTTCCGCAATTGGACGAAGACCGCCGCGGGCGGCGCGGGCGACGCGGGATCCACCGAGAGGTCGACGATCGACCGGTTGATCGCCTCGATGCTCACCCAGGGCGCCTGCTCCAGCATCTCCTGGCTCGTGGCGACGCGCGCCTCGGTGGCTCGCGGCATGGCTCCGGTCGCGCGCGCGCTCGTGGTCAGCGGCTGGATCTGGACGTCATAAGGCCGGACCGGCTTCATCTTTTCCGCTTCGACCACGGGTATGCGCACGGTCATGGTCGGCGTGGCGAACTGCTCCGACTCGGCGAGGATCTCGCCGAGTCCGTTGGTCTCGAACACCGCCCAGCCGAGCAGCGCGACGCCCATCAGGATCAGCACCGGCGCGGACAGGGTCTCCAGCCATTTGATCGATTCGGTGCCGGCCAGGATGAAGTAGATGTTGATCCCCCAGAACAGGAGGAAGAAGAAGAACTGCCAGCCGTTGATTCCGAGGAAGCGGAGGTTGGCGGCCTCCCCCATCCAGGGGGCCATGACCTTGGCGAGTTCGTACAGGGCCGCGCCGCCGATCCAGGTCTGGATGCCGAACCAGCCGCAGGCGACCACCGCGCGGGCCATCGCCGGCACGTTCGAGCCGAGGGTACCGAACGAGGAGCGCAGAAGCACCGGGAAGGGCACGCCGTACTTCGTCCCGGCGTGGGCGTTGAGCGCCATCGGCACCAGGACGATCATGTTGCCCAGCGTGATGGTGAGGATCGCCTGCCACCAGTTCATGCCGTTCTTGAGCAGCGAGGCGGCGAGCATGTAGGTGGGCACGCACACGCTCATGCCGACCCAGAGGCCGGCGATGTGCCAGGTGTTCCAGGTGCGCTTCGCCAGCGGCGTCGGCGCGAGGTCGTCGTTGTAGAAGCGCTCGCCCGTGAGCGGCCCGGTGAGTTCGTGAAGCCCGTCCTGAACGCGTACTTGGGGCCGGGCCTGCCGGTCGTCGTTCATGGCACCTCCCGCCGCTCGTCGATGCCCCCGCCGATCTCGAGCGTGGTTCCCATCCTCTGCGCCTGGCGCAGCTGCTCCTCGGTGAGGCCGAGCGCCGCCTCCGCGAGCTTGCGCCGAGTCTCGTCGTGCACGAGGATGCCCAGCCCCCAGGCGGCCCGGACCGGGGACCCGGGCTCGGTCGGGAGCGGCATCCGGAACGCGGTGACGGCGTAGTGGCAGGGAGGATCCCCTTCGACGACCTGCCAGGTCTCGCGCGGCTTCCCCTCCGTGAGGCCCGCGCGGATGCGCGCGAAGGAGATCTCGCCGATCGCTTCGAGCCGCCCCGCCTCATCGAGCCGGGCGAGCTGTCCGAGGCAGCGTCGGCCGGCCAGGTTGGCGGAGAGGACTTCCCCGTCATGGTCGGTGATCAGCGCGCCGTCGGAGAGGGAGTGGAGCATCGTTTCGAGCCGGTTGCGCTCGGTGTCGGCGCGCCACGCGGCCGACTCCGCTTCGCTGCGCGCCTCTTCCACTTGGAGTTTTTGGTGACGGATCTTCGCCAGCAGGTCCTCCTGTTCGAGCATGAGTCCGGCCTGCCGGCTGACGGCCCCCAGGATCCCGAGGGCCTGCTTCGGGTCGAGATCTCCGTCGATCTCGAGGTAGACCGCACCGCGCGGGCGGTCGGTGCCGAACATCGGCGCCGCGAGCGCCCAACGTCCGCTCGGCAGCCTGCGGGCGATGCAATGCGCCTCGCCGCAGCTGCGCTCGATCAGCTCGCGGTCGATGACCAGCCGCGTGCCGGGAGGGTCATGGGGCGACCGGCGGCAGGCGACCGGCAGCGCGCGCTGGGTCGCCGGATTGAACCGGCAGTACACCGCGCGCTCGTGCGGGATCACCTCCGGCAGTCCTTCCAGCAGGAGGGCGTACAGGTCCTGCCAGCCGGTCTTGCGGACGATGCGCTGGATCAGGCCGCAGGTGGCGAGCAGGCGCTCGGCCGGCGGGCTTCCGCCCGCATTCATCCCGGCCGCGTCGCGCAGCCCGAGTTGCAACATCGCGGTGTCCATCGGCTGGTCGATTTCGTCCGGCTCGTCCCCGGTGAGGACGACCGCCAGCTCCACGGCGGTGCGCTTCGGGTTCAGGCACGAGCGGCAGAGGAACTGCAGGGTTGCGCTGCCGCAGGCGATCTCGTCGCGATGGTAGACGATGTGGCGCTGCACCCGCTCGAGATTGACCCAGGTGCCGTTGGTGCTCCCCAGGTCCTCGACGTAGTAGAGCGGCGCTTCGTGGACGATGCGGAAGTGGAGCCGGGAGACGCCCTCGTCGAAAAGCTGCAGGGCGCAGGAAGAGTCGCGACCGACCGAAATGTCGTCGTGGACCGGCACCGAGTAGCCCCGGTTCCTGCCGGCGCGCACGAACAGCTCGGCGTCGTCGCCCGCTTGCCCCGGCCGGGACCCGGTCTCTTCGCGTCCGTGCGGGAGTGCAACTCCGGCCATCGGCGAGTTCCTCTCTGCGCTGCGTCCGATGCAGTATGGTCAGGGGCCCGCGGGAAGTCAAGCAGACGGCCGGGCCATCGCCGCGTCGCCGCACCGGCTCGTCGGCCGGCTGGCTGGCTCGGCGAAGCTTGCGCCGCTCGTCGCCCGACTCTATAGTGCTGCGCCGGTCCTCCTCTGGAGCACGACGTGCAGACGATCGAATCGATCCTCCAACGGATCACCGCGGGCAGCGGGGCGTCCATTTGGCTCGCGCTGTACTACGGCTTCCTGCTGTTGCTGCTGGGGCTGCTGGTCCTGGCCGTGCTCAACCGCCGGATCATGCCCTTCCTGATCGCGCTCGCCCAGGAGGATCCCAAGGCGACCACGGCGCGCAAGGTGCGGGTCGCCTGGGGCTTCGCGACCTTCCTCTCTCCGATCTTCATCTTCTGCCGGATCGAGGGCTACACCACCAATCTCCCCTACCGGCTTGCGGCTTCCATCTTCTTCTTCGCCCTCGTGTTCGTCGGCACCGAGATCGCCCTCCTGCTCATCTTCCAGACGCTGTTCCGCCGCCTGCTCCAGGTCAAGGTCAGCGCGATCTTCAAGGACCTGTTCCGGATGGTCGTGTACGTGCTCGCGCTGGTGAGCATCGTACGCACGGTCTTCGGCATCGAGGACATCGGCACGCTGGTCGCCGTGTCGTCGGCCGCCTCGATCATCGTCGGTCTCGCCCTCCAGGACACGCTCGGCAGCATCTTCGCGGGCTTGTTCCTCCAGGTCGACGCGCCCATCAGCCTCGGGGACTGGGTCCTCCTCGAAGGCGAGGAAGGCCAGGTGGTCGAGCTCACCTGGTTCTCCACCAAGATCATCACCCGCGAGAACCAGCTGGTCTCGATCCCCAACCGTCGCGTCGCGCACGCCGTGATCAAGAACTTCAGCCGCCCCACTGCGCCCTTGATGATCCACAAGCGGATCGGCATCTCGTACGACGCGCCGCCGTGCCAGGTCAAGGACGTCCTGATCGCCCACATGGGGCAGGTGGCGGGGGTTCTCAAGGACCCGGAGCCGAACGTGTTCCTCGTCGAGTTCGCCGACTCCGCCGTCACCTACGAGCTGCGCTTCTGGATCGACGACCTGCGCCGGTGGAGCGCGATCTCCGACGCCGTGATGACCGGCGCCTGGTACCACCTGCGCCGCGCCGAAATGACGATCCCCTTCCCCATCCGCACCGTCCACCTGCGCCGCGAGGTCCGCGAGGACCCGAAGCTGCACCGCGTGGTCTCGGTCCTGGTCAAGGTCGACTTCCTGGCCCCCCTGGAGCCCACGGAACTCGAGATTGTCGCCGGCCAGCTCAAGCACCAGTTGTACGCGCGGGGCGAGCGCGTCTTCCTCCAGGGGGACGCCGGGGAGACCTTCTACATCATCTGGTCCGGCGCCGTCTCGGTGCGCACGATGAAGGACGGTCATGAGGTCACCCTCGCGCGGCTTTCCCGCGGGGAGTACTTCGGCGAGATGTCGCTGCTCACGGGCGAGCCCCGCCGGGCGACGATCGTGGCCGAGGAGGACACGGATCTGCTCTGCCTCGACCGCCCCGCGTTCGGCATCCTGATCGCGCGCAATCCGGGGATCGCCGAGCGGATGTCCCAGATCCTCGCCCACCGGCTCGCGGAGACCCAGTCGCGCCTCGAAGAGCACGAAAAGGACACGCTGATCCGGCGCCGCACCCACACCACGTCCGAAGAGAGCATGTACGGCAAGATCCTCGCGGGGATCCGCACGATATTCGGAGTGTAGCGGCGGAGGGCCGGTCGCCGGGGACCGCGGCCTACGGAGGCGTGCGCGTCCGTGCGTTCGCGCGTTCGGTTGCAGATTGCGGGCGCGGCCGGCTCGGTGGACTCGGTGGCGTGCGAAAGCGAGAGGTGCGAGTGGCCCTCGGTCGGCGGAACCCGTGGAGGCGAAGAACATGAAGAGACGCGCGCTCTGGGCGATCGGAGTTCTTGCTCTGGCCGCTCTCGTAGCCTGGGCCGTCTGGCAGACAGTCGGTCCTCGACCACGCCCGAGCGAGGCGAGCCTCGTCGTCGGACAATGGTACGAGTGGGACGGGCGCATTGGTTGGGACTCGACCGATTTGATGTTAGGTAGCGGGGGCATCATACTCATGGTGGACGGGTGGCGGATCCAGGGCTCCGACCTGCCTACCCATCTCCCTTTGAATACGCTCGTGCACGTGCGTGGCCGGTTCGCGGGCAGCTGGATCGGTAGAGGGATATGCGGCTACAAGGCCAAAGCAGGGGTCGAACCAGAACCGAGCGGCTCTCCCTGTTTCGCGGACTGCACCCTGAAGTGGTAGTCCCTCGGCCGCGCGAGTTGGTCCGCGCGCTGGTGCATCGCGCGCTCTCGCAGGCCTTCGCGGTGTAGGCCGAAGGGCCGAAGTATGCTTGAAGCCGCGTCCGTGGTTTCATGATAGACTGCCCGCGGGCTCTTGGTTGCGCGTGCAGCCAGGCCTCGGGCCGACCGGCGCGCGACGGGGCGACCATGGATCTCTTCCTGCTGATGGGCGTGCTCGCGGTCCTCGCGATCGCGATCTACCTCTTCCGTCGGCGCCGGGGCCTCGACGAGCTGGCGCGGGAGGACGACGAGCTCTCCGCGCTCGAGGACGACCACCGGGAGAAGGCCACGGCCTGGGAGGAGAGCCTCTCCGAGTTCGAGCGCGACGAAGACGACGGCGGGGACGAAGATGAGGCCGGCGCGGGGCGGTAGACCGCAAGGGCGCCCCCTGCCGGGCTCGAGCGACAACGCGCGCTCCGGTCGATGCCGGGCCTCGGCGGCGGCCCGAGGCATCCGGCCGGCCCGAGAACCGGGGCGCGGATCCGCTGATCCGAAGCGGGTCGCTCCATCGAGCCCCCCGCTTCTGCGACCCGATTCTGAGGAGGGATTCCATGGGCGAGGTCATCCACAAGAACGCGGCGGTCCGCGACATCGTCGCGGACGTCGAGCACACGCTCACCAATGCCGGAACCAAGGACGGCAAGCTGAAGTCGCTCGCGGTAGAGATGTTGACGGCCCTCGTCACGTTCATCCGGATCGTGATCGCGAAGCTCGGCGAGGCGCGCATATTGGCCGGCCCGCATCGCGCTGCGATCGGCACCAAGGACGACGGGTCCGACAAGCTGTTGCTGGCCTCGTACGACACCATCTACAATGCCACTGGGCGCCCCGGTAACGACCCCGCCCTCGCGATCCTCTACCCCGGGGGACCGAGCGCCTACACCGACGGACCGGACTCGGAGCAGCCCGACCGCATGGATCTGCTCGCCGAGCTCCTGGAGGCCGGCATCCACCCGCGCCTCGACCCCGCCATCGCCAAGGCGGAGGCCGGGAAGGTCCGAGCGGATGCGGAAAAGTACCGCGCCGTGTTCGAAGCCGGGCGCAAGCCGTTGGTGAAGGTCGATCTTCTCGAAAAGGTCCTTACGGCCCTGGCGCGCATCGGCCAGATGACCCTGGCGCGGCTCAAGAAGCGATACGCCGCGGAAGGCTTCACCGAAGTGCAAATCCACACCGTCATTCCGGACCGGCCTCGGGCGGAGGCAAAGCCCAAGGAAGAGCCGAAGAACTAGCCGCTCAGCCCGGACGGTTCATGCAGCCGCGAGAACGGCTGCATGAGTAGTCCGCCCAACCGTGGACCTGCTCGTCGTCGCCCGCGGGGTACGCGGCGTCCGGCGAAACCCGCGATTGAATGCCCAGGTGAAGACCACCGCTGGGGCCTTGGTCGCGGATCCCTTCCGCATCGACGTCGTGCGCCTTGCCCTCGAAGGCGCCACGACTCGCGACGGCGGCCTGCCTGTCGAGAGCGGCCCGGCGACCTTCCAGGCCGCTCGCGACCTGCTGCTCGCCGCAGCCGGCTCTGCCGTTGAACCGAACCAGGGCCGGAGCAGGCGACAGTGAGTTGACCTTCGCGGCGGAGTCAAGTTACCCCGCGCCCGGCTGCTACCGAATCGCCGCCCGCGTCACCGACGTGTTCGGCAACGACGGAATCGCGACCGTCGAAGTGGAGGTGAAGCGGTGAGCGCCAGGCCCCTGCAACACCAGGTCTTCGATGCGGTGAAGCGCCACGTGGACGCCTGGCGCGGCTTCGGCCTCGGCGCCGCCGCTGACTCCTACCCGGACGAGGCGCCACGGTACGAGCCCACGAACGAAGGCGAGTCGTCGGGCGCCTCGGGTTTCGGTTGTCGCCGGCCAGGGAGCGGCCTACAATCCCGGGGTCGTGAATCGCGCGCGGCCCGAGATAGGCAATGGGACGGCGCCGGGGGACCTCCGAGGTGGATCCGCGGGGGAAACGGCGATTCCACGCGGGATGACGCCGTATTCCGGTAGGGAACGGCGGATTCCGCACGTGCAAGCGACGATTCCCGATGCCGCAAGACGGGCATGCACGGGTGTCAGCGGGCATTTCCCCAGGGCGGAGCGGGATTGCCGGCGCGGAAGCTGCGCTTCTCGTGCAGCTCGCGCGACTTGGAGGTTGGTGAGTCGGCATTCGCGCGGGCGAATCCGTGCCGTCACCGGTGCAATCGGCGAATTCCCTAGGCTCGGGCCGAACGGGACGCGTTGAGGACGGGTGGAACGAAGATTCGGGGTGCCGCCGTCGAATTGCGGGTGACGGTGCATTGCCGCCGGGCGCATCGGACAACTCTAACCGACCCCTTGGGGGACGCCGAGAATCGACCGGCGCGTTGGACGGTGCTTCTCGGGAATAACGGCGTCGGCAAGACCACGCTGCTGCAGTTGTTGAGTGCCATGCGGCCAGAGCGCACTCTGCGGCCTGGTCCCGCTGGTTGCTGGCCGGCGGCACGTGCAATTCAAGACCCCCTACGGCTGGGTCGACATGTCCGACCTCAGCCTTGGCTATCGCACGCTCATGGCTTGGGTCGTCGATTTCGCCGCCCGCCTTCATCGCCGCTATCCGACCAGCCGCGATCCCCTCGCCGAACCGGCCGTTGCCCTGGTTGACGAAATCGACCTGCATCTCCATCCGCAGTGGCAGCGAGACCTGCTTCCCTTCCTCACGTCGCGATTCAAGAACACCCAATTCATCGTGACGGCGCACAGCCCGCTGGTGGTCCAAGCCGCGCCCGACGCCCGGCTGATCCTGCTGCGTCGCGAGGGCGATCACGTGGTGATCGACTCGAGCGTGACGCAGATCCGGAATTGGCGGGTGGATCAAATACTCACCAGCGATCTGTTCGGCCTGGAGTCCGCGCGCCCACCTCATCTGGCTGCCCTGCTCGAGGAGCGACGGAAGTTGCTGGCGCGGCGGCGGCCGACGGCGAGAGACGAGCTCCGCCTCCGCGCGCTCGAAGCGGAGATCGGTACGCTGCCCGTGGCGGAGACGGCGGAGCAGATCGAGGCGATGCGCATCATCCGCGAGGCAGCCGAGCATCTGCAGACTCCACGGGGTTCTGCGCGGCCACCGCATCCCGCCAAGCGACCCCACCGCAACGGCGCCAGGCATCGCCAGGTCTTCCGACCATGATCCGCATCGTCCGCCCTTCGAGCATCCCGAAGCCGCTCGCAACGCGTGGCATGTCCTAGACCGCCGCCCTTCGGAAGCAGTTCCTCGCCGCTCCGACAGCCTATCGCCGCGGACGCAGGACGTTCGAGTTCATGAGTTCGGTGTACGGTCACCGGGCGGTGCGCAGCGCGCTTGCGGCGTGCCAGTTCGGGAAGTGCTGCTTCTGCGAATCGAAGATTCAGCATGTGATGTCCGGGGAGGTCGAGCATTTCCGGCCGAAGGGAGGGGTTCGGCAACGGCGCTCCGACCCGCTCGATCGGCCGGGCTACTACTGGCTGGCCTACGATTGGTCCAATCTCTTGCTCTCCTGCCAGTCGTGTAACGGGCCGCAGGCGCAGTTCAGCGCGATGGCGTCGTGCGCATGCAGCGCCGCGATCTGAGCCACCGCACGAGGGTTGCTCGGCGGTGAATCCCACGGGCCCCGCGGAGGGCCGCGTGCGCGTGGTCCGCGGCGGGTCGTGGGACACCTATCCCCACCAGGCGCGCTGCGTCGGACGCGACTCCGCCGACCCGCTCTTCCGCGCGCCGTTCGTGGGATTTCGCTGCGCCAGGAACGTGGGGAAGTGAGGGGCGCAACGGCCTCAGGGAACTTCGAGGTCACCGGCGAAGGCGGCGGGAAGCCGACCGCCGCGTCAGCGCCCAGCCCGCCCGCGAACGCCGGAGGCCCCGCCTACCGCGGCGCATGCTCCAGAGCTCGGGGGAGGATGCTTCGCTGCTCTGATCAGCGCCATCCAACTTCAGCCGACCGCGCGAGCTCTCCGACCGTGGTCCGCGGCCGGGTCCCCTTCGGCGGGTCGAGCTGCACGCACTCTCCCCCGTCCTCGCGGAGCGCGGCGATCTGGCCGGCGAATTCGCGGGCGCCGAATCGAGTGAGCGCCTGAATGGCGTTGCCGCGGACGCGGGCGTTGGTGTCGGTCAGCCGGCGCGCGATCTCCCCCGCCCGGGCCTTCGCGTCCATCCAGTAGAGCCCCTGGACGGCGCGGGCGCGCACTTCGGGGTCTCGGTCCTCGAGCAGCAGGGCGATGCCGGGCTCCGCCTCCGCGATCTTGGCGCGGCCGAGGGTGGCGCACGTCGCGCCGCGGACGCGCGCGGAAGGATCGCCGAGCCGGGCGGTGAGCGCGGAGACCTGGGCGTGGCCCCCGAGCCGCCACACCGCGCCCACGGCGGCGGCGCGGACCTCCTCGTCGGAATCGTCGAGACAGCGGACCGCGGCGGCCGCGTGGTCCTTGGCCCCGGACTTGGCGAGAGCGCCCAGGGCCTGCTGGCGGACGTCGGCGCCGGAATCGTCGAGCCGGCGCGCGATCGCGTCCGCGTACGGCGCGGGGCCGAGCTGGGCGAGCGCCTCGAGCGCCGTCGCACGCACCCCGCCGTCGGTATCGGCGAGAGCCTTCGCGACCCGGGGGGCCTGGTCCTTCGCGTCCAGCCGGGCCAGGGAGCGGAGCGCGCGCTCGCGCACGACGGCGCTCTCGTCCTCGATCAGCGCGGCGATCGCCCCGGCGTAGCCGATCATGCCGAGACGCGCGAGGGCGGAAGCCGCCTGCTCGCGCACCATGGGGTCGGCGTCCTCCAGGAGCGGCGCGATGCGACGGGCGTGCGCCTGCCCGCCGGTCTTCACCAGCACCTCGATCGCGCCGCAGACGACCCAGGGATTCGGGTCTTCGAGGTAGTCGACCGCGGCTTCGGCCACGCTGGTCCCGGCCTGGGCCGCGAGGGTCTCGAGCACCTCGGCCTCGATCCGCTTGCGCTCCGCGTTGGCGATCGGGTCGGGGCGCAAGACCTCCGGGTCGTCGTCGGGGCCGGCCGGCGTCGGCGCGGGCTGGGCGACGCCGGCGCGGAGAAGCCACCATCCCCCGACCCCGAGGGCGACCAGCAGGGCCGCCGCGAGCGCCGTCTTCATGCCTTCCCGTCCCCCCGGTCCATGCGCGCCAGGGCTTCGGGCGCGAACCCGATCTTCTCCGCGAGGGCCTCCAGAGCCTTGCGGGAGCGCGCCCGGCCGACGGCAACCCGCGTGGCGCCCGGCTCGGGGCGCACGCGGTCGCGCAGGATCACCCGCGCGAAGCGGTCCTGCGCGCGCCGCAGGTCCACCGCCACGTTCCACCCGCCCAGGGCGTCGAGGAACCCCGCCAGCTCCTGGGCCACGCGCGCGTCCCAGGTCTGCCCGAGGAAGTCGATCGCCGCGAGCATCAGCCCGACCAGGTGGTGGGAGATCGCCTCGGGCGCGGGCGTCACGCCCAGCCGGCGCACCTCCTCGATCAGCGCGCGCGCCTGCGCGAGCGGGGGCACACGCCCCACGGCGAGCGTCTTCGACGGGTCGCCCCGGTGCTCCCGGAGCAGGTCCTCCAGACGGTGCGCCAGGACGTACTCCGCGGTCATGGCGAACTCGCGCGGGGCCGGCATCCCGGCCCGCTGCAGCGACTCGATCGCCTCGCGGTTCTGCGCGTAGAGGTCGAAGTACGCCTCGCCGATCTGAGTCACCAGCCCATGCGCCAACCATTGTAGAATGCGCAACCTCTGGTCCGGCAGCAGGTCCTCGACGCCGAAGGCGCGTTTGCCCACCCGCGTCGCCAGGAGCCGGCGCATGCGCTTCTCCCCCGGCTCGGTCGACTCGAAGGTCTGGACTTCGCGGCGCAGCGCGTCCGCGAGCTCGCGGTAGGCGGCCTCGTCAGGCGAGTCGGCGCCGACCGCGCAGACGACCTTGCGCGCTCCGAGGCGGACGCAAGCGGTCACCAGCCGGGCCTGCTCCAGGGTGGTCGGAAGCTCGACCTGGATCCGGTTGAGGACGAATCGGGTGACGTGGTGATGCGGCGCGGGCGCGCCGGCCGCCTGCTCCACGCGATGCCGGCGGTGGACGACGGCGAGCATGAGGTTCTGCCGGTCGGGGCACTCGTGGACCAGGTCGGCCAGGGCGTAGTGGGCGGCGATCCGCTCGGGGTCCATCATGGACGGGCGGACGGCGCGGTTCCAGACCTTGCGCCCGCTCCCCCACTCGGCGAGGTTGCTGCGCGCGCGGTCGAGGGAATCGAGGAAGGGCGACTCGAGGCGCACGCCGGAAAAGGTCTCGGCGAGTTGCAGGGCGCGCGCGGCGAAGCGCAGGCACTGAACGGTCTCGATCCCCGAGAGGTCGGAAAAGAACCAGCCGCAACTGGTGTACATGAGCATGGCATTGCGCCGCATCTCCATCAGGCGCAGCGCAGAGGAGCGCTCGGCGGGGGTCCTGATTTCGCGGCCCTCGCGCGCGAGGAAGCGGTCGGTGACCGAGCGGGTGCGGCGGAGCAGGACGTTGATGTAAGCGTCGGCGGCGCGCCACGGGTCGCGGAACAGGCGCCGCCCGTGCTCCTCCATCACCGCGCCGGCCTGGTCGCGCAGTCCGTCGAGGGCCTGGCGCAGCGGCCGCCGCCAGCGCTGGTTCCAGCCGGGCTGGGAGCCGGTGGTGCAGCCGCAGTCTTCGTGCCAGCGCAGCGTCCCGTGCGCGCAGCTCCAGGCCGTGCCCAGGCCGTCCGGACCGGCCTTGAGCGCGACTTCCCACTCGGGCGGATTCGCCTCGAGGAAGGCGGCGTAGTTGGTGATCGCGAATCCTTCCGCCTCCAGCGACCGGTGGAGCGCGAAGCCGAGCGTGAGATCCCCGAACTTGAAATGGTGGCCGTAGGTCTCGCCATCGTTGGCCACGTGCAACAACTGGGTGTGGCGGCGGCCGGGAGAGTACGCCTGGGCCAGCCGGTCCTGGAACGTGCGCGCGTCGCGCAGCACGAACCACCCCTTGCCCTCGCCGAACCATCACGCGGACGGCTGCAGCCGACCGAGGTCCGCCGGAATGCTGTGCACGCCCACGCGCATCGTCGTCATGTCGGGTTGACGGAATCTGCTCGGCGAGCGGACCTCACCCCCCATGGAAAAGAGGCCGAGACGGTCGCGGAGGCCCTCGCCTGGTCGGTGGCAATCGCGGACAACGTCGCGGGGTCTGGCAGTCCGGCGCTTCCGGTCGGCTCGGCGACCGTCGATCCGGCCACGCGCGTCCTGACGATCCGAGGCGCGGCGGACGGGTTCGGCGCCGCCCGATTGCGCGCGATGTGGCCGACCCGGGAGACACGATCACCCTCACGGTCGGGGCGTTGCCCCCGGGCGCGACGTTCGATGCGGTCGCCGGCAACCCGGCGCTCGGGGAGTTCTGCTGGACGCCGGAGCCGGGCCAGGCGGGTGGGTACGCGATCACCTTCTCTGCCGACGACTCCGGCTTCCCGCCGCTGTCGGCGAGCCGTAAGTCACCATTGTGGTGCGTCCGCTGAATCGACCGCCGGAGATCGTGCGGGTCGTCCTGGTCGGGCACCGCGCAGAAGATTCTTGATCCTGGCTCGGATTATCATCACTGGCTGCGATGATCGCAGGTATTGACTCGGAGCCCCACAATTGGAGAATAAGTCGTGACTCCGATCCTGGCATGGAGGAGACCGACCGCGGATGTGACCTCCCACTTGGAGAATCCTCATGGCGTCCATCACCACCGCACAAGCAGCGTTGTTCTCGCGCCCGGATCCGATCACCGGGCTGTACCAGTCGGCGCCGGTCGTCGATCAATTCGTGGACCACATCAAATGGAGGGCCATCACGGGAGTCCAGGTGCGGGTGGTCGTGGTGGCTGCCGCGAACTTCGGTTCCGCGGCCTGGATCGCAGCCGGGGGAGCCACGACCGATTCCTCCAGCGTGCCCACGGATCCGGCGACCACCTACGATCTCAAGCGGACCACCGTGGACCTGCTGCTGGACACGTTCAGCGAGGAGATCTACCGGGACGACACGCCCGAGAACGTCAAGGTCCTGCAGGCCGAGCTCGACGCGAAGCTGGTCAACATCCGCTACAAGATGGGCGATGCCCTGGTCAACTCCACCGGCGCGTCGAACGACCCCAAGGGCCTGATCGGTCTCGTGGTCGCCGGCAATACCGTGGGCGCCAACAACGATGCCGCCAACGGCGGCGCGCTCCTCATGTCTGACGTGGACCGATTGCTCAACAAGATCACCGCCAACAAAGGGCGCGCCGACGCCCTGGTCATGAATCTCGCGGTCCTCCAGAAGTGGAAAGCGCTCTTCACCGCCAACGGGAGCGTCCCGCGGGTCGGGATCGACCCGGTGACCGGGGAGAAGTGCTTCTACCACGGCATCGTGAAAATCCTGGTCAGCGACTGGATCCCCAACAATGAAACCAAGGGGGCCGGGACCAACCTCTCGTCGATGTACGCCGTGGTGCTCGGTTGGGACAAGGGCCTCGCGGGCGCCTACAAGCCGGGAGGCTCCGGCAAGATGTTCGAGGTCGAGCGGGTGATGGTCGCAGCCAATGACCAGCATCGCTACCGCGTCAGCACGAACATCACGT
>Ga0082335_1005276_pt1 | contig 18085 bp, 17 predicted proteins | sample Subgrocontami58m_FD_72375 | JGI IMG/M metagenome (GOLD analysis project Ga0082335, IMG submission 72375) | Subsurface groundwater microbial communities from S. Glens Falls, New York, USA - GMW37 contaminated, 5.8 m (SPADES assembly) (version 2) ... | reverse complement strand
CCGAAGCCCGCCGTCCAGGCGACCCGCTTCGGCGCGAGGGGGCGGGCGACCGCGGCGCTGAACGACTGCGCGGGCGCATCGAAGGTCATCGGATCTTCCAGGCAGAAGCCCGCCATGGCGTCGAGGAACAGCGCGAGGTCGGCCACATTGCGCGCCATCGGCCCCTGCACCGACTGCGGCGACCAGAGATTGTTCGAGGTGCCGCGCGTCACGCGGCCCGGCGAGGGCCGGATGCCGACGGTCGAGCAATAGGTGCCGGGCCGGCGCAGCGAGCCGCCGTGGTCGGAACCGTGCGCCAGCCAGACCTCGCCGGTCGCCACCGACACCGAGCCGCCGCCGGTCGACCCGCCGCAGGTGAGCGAGGTGTTCCAGGGATTGCGCGTGCGGCCGAACACCTCGTTGAAGGTGCTGCCACCGGCGCCGAACTCCGGCGTGTTCGACTTGCCCATGACGATGCCGCCCTTGCGCTCGATGCGCTCGACCAGGGGATTGGATTTGACCGGCACATGGTCGGCGAAAATTGGCGAGCCGTAGGTCGTGCGCACCCCCGCGACGTCGGTCAGGTCCTTGATCGAGACCGGAAGGCCGGCGAGCCAGCCTGCCTCGCCTGAAGCGTCGCAGGCCTCGCCGCCCGCCATGATACGCTTGGCGTGGTCGCGGGCGCGGTCGAGACAGAGAGTCGGCAGCGCGTTCACCGCGGGCTCGATTTCGGCGATACGCCTGGCGGAGGCCTCGACCAGGTCGAGCGGCGAGATCTCCTTCTTCTCGAGTCGCGCCACGGCCTCGACGGCAGTCATCTTCCAAAGCTCGTCACTCATTGCGGCCATCCTCTTTTGGCAAACCACGTTTGCCAGACATGAAACTTTTGCATATGCGACACTGACTTCGAGGAAACACCAGAATGACGGACAAAGCCACCGGCCCGCTCCGCGGGTTGAAAATCGTCGACATCTCCACGGTCGTGGCCGGACCCTTCGCTGCCGGCCTGCTGGGCGACTACGGTGCCGAGGTCATCAAGGTCGAGGTGCCGGGCGCGGGCGATTCACTGCGCGCCCTGGCACCGCACAAGGATGGCGCACCGCTGTGGTGGAAGGTCACCAACCGCAACAAAAAGGGCGTCACGCTCGACCTTCGCCAGGCGGTCGGCCGCGACCTGTTCGCCAAGCTGATCGCCAGCGCCGACGTGCTGGTGGAGAACTTCCGGCCGGGCACGCTCGACGACTGGGGCATCACCCGGGCGTGGCTGCAGGAGATCAACCCGCGGCTCACCATCCTGCGCGTCACCGGCTTCGGCCAGGACGGGCCCTACCGCGACCGGCCGGGCTTCGCCCGCATCTTCGAGGCGATGAGCGGCTTCACCCAGATCTGCGGCGAGGAGAACGGCCGGCCACTGCATCTCGGCTATCCGATCTCCGATGCCGTGGCCGGCCTCTTCGGCGCACTCGGCATCCTGGCGGCCCTGCACGATCTCGCCCGCCACCCGGAACGGCGCGGCCAGGACATCGACTGCTCGGCGACCGAGGCCATGCTGCGCACGCTGGAGTTCCTCGCCATCGAATACGACCAGCTGGGGGCCGTGCGCACGCGCTCGGGCAACCGCAGCCAGTATGCCGCGCCCGGCAACGTCTACCGCACGGCCGACGGCAAATGGGCGTCGATCGCGGCCTCGACGCAGAGCATCTTCGCGCGGCTCTGCGCCGCCCTCGACCTGCGTCCCCTGCTCGACGACGAGCGCTTCGCCACCAATCCCGCCCGGGTGCGCCATTATCGGGAGCTCGACGACATCGTGGGTGCGGCCCTTGGCAAGCTCACGATGGCGGAGCTGCGCGAGACCTTCGCACGCCATGAAGTGGGCTTCTCGCCGATCTACGACATCGCCGACGTGTTCGACGATCCGCAGATCCAGGCCCGCGAAGCGATCGTGCGCGTGCCCGACAGCGAGCTGGGCTCCGTCCGCATGCAGGGCGTGGTGCCGCGCTTTTCCGAGACGCCGGGCCGCGTGCGACGCGCCGGACCGACGCTGGGCGAACACAACGACGAAGTCTATGGAGCCTTGGGATTGTCCGCGGCGGAGATCGCGGCGCTCAGGGCACGCAAGGTCATCTAGGGAGGACCAACATGCTGAGACGTCATTTCGCTGCCCTGTCTCTGGCGGCGCTCTGTCCCCTGCCGGCCGCGGCGCAGGGCGGCAAGGTCGCCAGGATCGTCATCGGCTTTCCCGCTGGCCAGGGAATCGACCTGGTCTCGCGCATCGTGGCCGAAGCCCTGAAGGACGAGTTCGGCGAGACCTTCATCGTCGAGAACAAGCCCGGCCAGGGCGGCAGTATTGCCCTGGGCCAGGTGGCGCGTGCGACGCCCGACGGCTCGACCGTCCTGATCTCGGCGATGGCGGCGCTGGTGATGGCGCCGCATCTCTACAAGAACGTGACCTACGACACGCTGAAAAGCTTCGAGCCGGTCGGCCGGGTCGGCGACCTCCCGCTCGTCCTGGTGGTGAACCCGTCGGTGCCGGTAAAGACGCTGCCGGAGCTGATCGCCTACGCCAAGGCCAATCCCGACAAGCTCTCGCATTCCTCGTCCGGCAACAGCACTGTGAGCCACATCGCCATGGAGGAGCTGAAGCGCGCGACGGGCATGAAGATCCTGCACGTGCCCTACCAGGGCAGCTCGCAGGCGATGAGCGACCTGATCGCGGGCAACGTCCAGGTGGCTTTGGACACGGTGGCGGTGACGCGCCCGCACATCGAGGCTGGCCGGCTCCGACTGATCGCGGCCGGAAGCCTTCAACGCCTGCCGTTCTTTCCCGACACGCCGACCATCGCCGAACAGGGCTTCCCGGGCTTCGAGGCCAATGCATGGCTGGGCATGCTGCTGCCCGCCGGCACGCCGCGCGAGACGGTGGAGCGGCTGGCGACGGCGTTGAACAAGATCGTCCGCACCCCGGCCATCCAGCAGAAGTTCCTGGCGGTCGGCACATTGCCCAAGCCAAGCACGATGGCCGAGTTCGATGCCTTCCTCAGGGCCGAGTACGCGCGCTGGGGCAAGGCGATCGCCGCCTCGGGCGTCAAGGCGGACTGAGGAAGCCGCTGCGCCGGCGCTGGATGATATGGAGCATGCCCAGCAACATCAGGTTCAGGAGATTGAACGCGAGGGCAGCCTGGAAGGCCGAGCGGTATGAGAGCGTTACGTCGAAGATCGCCCCGCCCAGCCAGCCACCGACGGCCATGCCCGCCATGGCGAACAGCATGACCACGCCCAGGCGCCAGCCGGCGATGGTGGGCCCGTAGAGATAGCGCAGGATGAGGGCATAGCCCTGGACGATGGCGATGTAGGGAATGCCGTGGATCACCGAGAGCGTGTAGATGCCCGACAGGCCCTCGACGAAGACGAAGCCCAGCAGCGAGGCGATCTGGACGAGGGCGCAGAGCAGGCTCACCTTGATCGGGCCGATGTAGTCGGAGAGCCGACCCATGGCGAAGGTCGCAGCCACCGCCGTCAGCAGAATCAGCGAGATCGCCTCGGAGCCGCGCGCCGGAGAGAAGCCGAGATCGCCGCAGAAAGCCACCATGTGCACGAACGGTACGGCCATGGCGGTGCAACAGCAGAAGGCCGCCGCCGAGAGCAGCACCATGATGGAGAGCGACGGCATCGGCAGGCTCGAGAGATCCTCGACCGGCCGCGCCGCCTTGCTGCGCGCGATCGGCGAGGGTCGTACATAGAAGGCGCAAAGGAACAGCAGCACGCCCGCCGTGACGCCGTAGATCACCAGCGTCTGGCGCCAGCCGACCTCGGGCAGAAGCCAGCGATAGATCTGCGGCCAGACGAAGCCCGAGATCGCCGGTCCGACCGAGATGATCGACACCGCGGTGCTCCGGCGGCGGTGGAACCAGCCCTGGATGTTGTTCATGGCCGGCGTGAAGGTGGCGGCATTGCCGAGGAAGCCGAGCGGGATGGCATAGCCGGCGTAGAGCGCGAGCACGCCGCCGCTGCTGGCGAGCCAGCCGCCGGCCAGGATCGAGACGCCGGCGATCAGCAGCGGCACGCGCGGGCTGGTGCGGTCGGCCAGCCAGCCCATGAAGACGCCGCCCACGCCCATCGAGAAGAAGCCCACCATGTAGGCGAACGACGGCACGGCACGGCGGTCGCCGAATTCCGCGGCGATTTCCTTCAAGCCGACGACCGGCAGGTAGATCGCGCCGCCGCCGAGGCCGATGCAGAACATCGACACGAACGCCAGGCGCCAGGCGTAGGGGCTGTCGACCCCCGCGGCACTGGACACAGACGTCACTCGCGGGCCAGCGCCGCCGCAGCCGCCGCGTCGGCGTCGATCACCTGGTCGTCGTCCATCAGCACGGTCACCTTGCGCAGCTTGCCGGTGAAGGCGAAAGGCGCCTCGTAGTGCGACACCGGACTGCTGCGATCGCGGCCGATGTCCAGGCCCGACCAGGAGATGAAGCTGACGAAGCCGTTCTGGACGTCGAAGCCGCCCGCCGGCTCGCCGTCGATCAGCAGGGTGGCGAGGTTGCGGCCCTGGTTGCGCCGCATGCGCACGCCCAGCCGCCGGTGACCGGCCGGCACCGGCCGGTCGGAGACGATCAGGTGATGCTCCCCGCCGATGTTCATGTCGTAGGCGAGCCTGCCGTCCTTCATGTAGAGCGAATAGCCGGTGGTCGCGTCGCCATGGGCGATCAGCACGCCCTCGGTGGTCGGTCCGTCGACGTAGGCGTCGGCCTCGATCGTGTAGGTGCGGTTGCGCACGTCGGGCGCCACATCGGTCGGCACGTGGCCCATGCCGGCGTGGAAGACGAACCGCCTGCGCGGCCCATGGAAGCGCTTGGCGTTGTCGCCGAAGCGCTGCTGGAAACGGTCGTCGAGCGGCAGCACCTTGTGGCTCTCGGCCTGCCGCCACCACTCCCCGATCATCGCCTTCAGCCGTTCGGGCTCGCGTTCGGCGAGATCGTCGACCTCGTTGAAGTCCTTGTCGAGATGATAAAGCTCCCACTTGTCGCTCTCGAAGTCGCTGCCCGGCGGATGGAACGACACCGCCTTCCAACCGTCCTGCACCAGGCCGCGGTGACCGAACATCTCGAAGTATTGCGCCTTGGCCTTGGACCGCGCCTTCCTGTTCCCGAGGCTCCTGGCAAAGCTGCTGCCTTCGAGCGGCATCTGCTTCACGCCGTTGACCATCCTGGGCGGCTTGACGCCGACGACATCCAGCAGGGTCGGCACCAGATCGCTGGCGTGGCAGAACTGGTGGCGCAACTCGCCCCTGGCCGCGATGCCCTTGCCCCACGCCATCACCAGCGGATCGCGGATGCCGCCGCCGTGGGTGTTCTGCTTGTAGCGGCGCAGCGGCGTGTTGGCGGCCATCGCCCAGCCCAGCGGGAAGTTGGAGTGCGTGTCGGGGCCGCCGATGTCCTCGATGCGTGCGATCTTTTCGTCCAAGGTCTCGCGGCGAAGATTGTAGGGGCCCATGGCGTTGACCATGCCTAAGGGACCGCCCTCCTGGCTGGCGCCGTTGTCGGACATCACGACCACCAGCGTGTCGTCGAGCTGGCCGGCCGACTCGAGGAACGCCATCAGCCGCGCGATGTGCTGGTCGGCGTGGTCGAGCATGGCGGCGTAGGCCGCCTGCAGGCGCGTGAACATGCGCCGTTCGCCTTCCGCCACTTCCGCCCACGGCCGCACGACGTCGTTGCGCGGCGGCAGGCGCGTGCCCTTGGGCACGATGCCCAATTCGATCTGGCGGGCCAGCCTTCGCTCGCGCTCGGCATCCCAGCCGTCGGCGAAAATGGCGTCGTACTTGGCGATCAGGTTGAACGGCGCCTGATGCGGCGCATGGCAGGCGCCGAAGGCGAGCCAGGTGAGCCACGGCGTCTCGGGATTGTCGCCGACATGGTCGGCGATGTAGCGGATGCCCTGGTCCACCAGGTCGGACGTCAGGTGATAGCCCGTGGCGAAGGTACCCGGCGGATCGACCGGCGTGTTGTCGCGCACCAGCTCAGGCGCGTACTGGTCGGTCTCGGCATCCATGAAGCCGTAGTAGCGGTCGAAGCCGCGGCCGAGCGGCCAGCCGTCGAACGGGCCGGTGGCGCCCGACTCGGTGAGCGGCGTCACGTGCCACTTGCCCAGCATGTAGTTGCGATAGCCGTGCGGGCGCAGCATTTCGGCGATGGTGCCGGCCTCGCGCGAGATCTTGCCGCGGTAGCCGGGGTAGCCCGAGTCGAAGTTGGCGAGACAACCGACGCCGACCGAATGGTGGTTGCGTCCCGTCAGCAGCGCCGCGCGAGTGGTCGAGCACATGGCCGTCGTATGAAAGCCGGTGTAGCGCAGGCCGCGGCCGGCGATGGCATCGATGGCGGGGGTGGCGATCGGAGAGCCGTAGCAGCCGAAATCGGAGAAGCCGACGTCGTCGAACAGGATGACCAGGATGTTGGGCGCGCCTTTCGGCCGCTTCGGGCCTTCCGGCCAGTACGGCTGCGACTCCTGAACCGTCTTCCCGATCTTGCCGTGTCCTTGGCCCGTCATGCGTTTCCCTTTCGTTGGGTCGGTTGTCCGACACTTGCCCCCGTCGATCAACCTTGTCGCCATTCATAGCCCGGGTTAGGGAAAGTCATGGCTCAGTTCACTTCCGACGGGCTCTCGCTCGCCTACGACGAATTTGGACCCCACGACGCGAAGAAGGCGATCGTGCTGGTGCATGGCTTCTCCGCCAACCGGTACGAGAACTGGAAGCGCATGGGCTGGTACGATGCCATCGCGTCCAAGGGCCTGCGCGGCTTCGCCCTCGACAACCGCGGCCACGGCGAGAGCGCCAAGCCGCACGATCCCGCCAGCTACGGCCGCGAGGCGATGGCGCGCGACGTCTTCGCCCTGCTGGATCACGCCGGCGTCGAGCGTGCCCACCTGCTGGGGTTTTCCATGGGTTCGCACATCGCGCTCACCGCGGCGCTGCTGGACGGCAGCCGCATCGACCATCTCGTGGTGGCGGGCGTCGGCGGCCGGATGTTCGAGCCGCCGCGCGATGAAGGCGCCATGGCCGAGGCGATGGAGGCCCAATCGCCCGACTCGATTGCCGATCCGATGCTGAAGAGTTTCAGGCACTTCGCCGACGAGCAGAAGGAAGACCGGCTGGCGCTCGCCGCCTGCTCGCGCGGTGCTCGCATGCCATTGACACGCGACTCGCTCATGGCGATCCGAAGGCCGACGCTCGTCGTCGCCGGTGCCCGCGACCAGCTCGCCGGCCCGCCGCAGGGACTGGCCGAGGCCATCCCGGGTGCCAAGGCAGTGACGCTGCCGGGCTGCGACCACTTCTCCTGCATCGGCCACCCGCTGTTCAAGGCGAGCGTGTTCGACTTCTTCGACGGTTGGCTGGAGTAGCGCCTGTGGCGAGAGTGCCCTTCAAACGCATCCGCGAACGTGCCGCCAAGCGCAAGGGCGGCGAGAAGGTGCTGGCCTCGCTTCTGCCCAAGACACGTAACAACAAGGCGCTGATCAAGCTCGGCGACGACCGCGTTCTGGCGGAGATGGCGCGCCGCGTCTTCTCGGCGGGGTTCGTCTGGAGCGTGATCGACAAGAAGTGGCCGGGCTTCGAGGAAGCCTTCCTCGGCTTCAACCCCAGGCGGCTGCTCTTCCAGCCGGCCGAATTCTGGCACGACCTCGCGTCCGACAAGCGCATCGTGCGCAACCCGCAGAAGATCAAGTCGGTGCGCGAAAACGCGAAGTTCGTGAGCGACATCGCGGCCGAACACGGAAGCTTCGGCAAGTTCCTTGCGACCTGGCCGGCCGACGATCAGCTCGGGCTGATGGACGTTCTCGCCAAACGCGGATCGCGGCTGGGCGGCAACACCGGCCAGTACCTGCTGCGCTTCCTCGGCCGAGACTCCTTCATCCTGACCAACGACCTGATGCTCTGCTTGCGCGATTCCGGCGTGCCGATCAGCGAGAAGGGCACGTCGAAGAAGGATCTCAAGCTGGCGCAAGCGCAGATCAATGAATGGGCCAAGGAGAGCGGCCTGCCGCTCACCCACATCTCGCGCATCTGCGCGCTGTCGACCGGCGAGAACCATCCGGTCGAGCGTCTCAGGGAAGTGATGCAAGAATGACGGATATCCTGCTGATCAACCCCAACACGACAGCCTCGATCACCGACCTCGTGCTGAAGACGGCCAGGGGTTTCGCCCGGCCGGATACGAAGCTGCGGGCGATCAGCGGCGCCTTCGGGCCGCGCTACATCGCCTCGCGCGCGGCCTATGCGATCGCGGGCCACGCGGCACTCGACGCGCTGGCGAACGACAAGGGCGCCAAGGATGCCGTGGTGCTGGCCTGCTTCGGTGATCCCGGCCTCGCGGCCCTGAAGGAAGTGAGTCCCGTGCCGATGGTCGGCATGGCTGATGCGTCGATCCTGCAGGCCTGCGCGCTCGGCCAACGGTTCTCCATCGTGACCGGCGGCGAGCGCTGGAAATCCATGCTCGAGGAATTCGTGGCGAGCCACGGGCTTTCGTCGCGGCTCGCCTCCGTGCGCACCGTGGCGCCGACCGGCGCCGCCATCGCGCGCAACCCCAAAGCCGCGATGGCGCTGCTGGCCAGGGGCTGCATGGCCTGCGTGCGCGACGACGGCGCCGACGTCGTCATCCTGGGCGGCGCGGGCCTCGCGGGCCTCGCCGCCAAGCTGAAGGCCAAGGTCGAAGTCCCTCTTCTCGATGGGGTTGCTTGCGCGATCTCCATGGCCGAGGCGTTGGCCCTGCAACGGCCGGCCAAGGCAACGCGCGGTACGCTCGCGCGGCCGGCACCGGTCGAGAGCATCAATCTCTCCAAAGGCCTCGCAAAGCTGCTCGGATAATCCTAGGCTTGCGGTCATGCGGTTGGTCAGTTTTCGCCATGCGGGCGCGCAGAAAATCGGTGCGGTCGTGGACGGCGGCATCGTCGATCTGTCGGCGCGGAGCGGCGGTCGATGGACGAGCCTGCGCGCCGTCCTCGCCGCCAAAGCGCTGGATGAACTCGCCGCCGCCGCAAAGGGCGCGCCTGCCGATCTCAAGATGGACGAGGTCGAATGGCTGCCGGTCATTCCCGACCCCGAGAAGATTCTCTGTATCGGCCTCAATTACGCGAGCCACGTCGGCGAGGTCGGCCGCCAACTTCCCACGGTTCCCAGCGTCTTCTCGCGCCTGCACAACACGCTGGTGGCGCAGGGCGGCGACATCGTGCGACCCAAGGCCTCGATCGATTTCGACTTCGAAGGCGAACTCGCCATCGTGATCGGCGAGCGCTGCCGCCACGTCTCGCGCGCCAGCGCCCTCTCCGTCGTCGCGGGCTACACCTGCTTCCTCGACGGCAGCGTGCGCGATTTCCAGAAGCACTCGGTGACCGCGGGCAAGAACTTCCCCGCGACCGGACCGCTCGGTCCATGGATGGTCACCTCCGATGTGATCGCCGACCCGCAGCGGCTCGAGCTCACGACGCGGCTGAACGGCAAGGTGGTGCAGCACGACACGACGGATCACATGATCTTCGACGTCGCCACCATCATCGAATACCTCTCGACCGTGACCTGGCTGGAACCGGGCGACATCATCGCCACCGGCACGCCCGACGGCGTCGGCGTCGGCGCCGGCCGCAAGCCGCCGCTCTGGATGAAGGGCGGCGACAAGGTCGAGGTCGAGATTTCCGGCATCGGCACACTGGGCGTCAATGTCGTCGACGAGTGAACCGATCGGCCTGCCGACCCGGCCGGCGAGCTGGGGTCACGACGCCAAGGTGATCGCCCTGATCTCGGCGGCGCACTTCACCAGCCACGTCCACCTCATGCTGCTGCCGCCGATCTTCGAGCCGGTGCGCGAAGCCTTCGGCGTCAGCTACATCGAGATCGGCGTCGCGCTCACCGCCTACAACGTCGTCTCGGCGGCGCTGCAGACGCCGGCCGGCTTCCTGGTCGACCGCATCGGCCCCAGGGCCATGCTGACGGGCGGGCTGCTGATCGGCGCCGCGGCGCTGATGATCGCGGCCCTCCTGCCGGGCTACGCGCTGTTCGTCGTCGCCTACGCCATCCTGGGCCTCGCCAATACCGTCTACCACCCCGCCGACTATTCGATCCTGGCCACCACCATCGACAGCCGGCGCATCGGCAAGGCCTTCTCGATCCACAATTTCGCGGGGTTTCTCGGCTCCGGCGTGACTCCCGCCCTGGCGCTGGCCTGCGCTGCGATCTGGAGCTGGCGGGGCGCGTTCATGGCGGCGGCGGTGCTGGCCATCGCCTCGGCGCTGCTGCTGATCGTCGCCGGCTCCATCCTGCCGCGGGCCGCGCGCAAGACCGAAACCAGGCCCGCGAAGAGCGAGGCCAAGGTCGGGCTCGACCTCCTCCTCAGCGCGCCGATCCTGCGCAACCTGCTGTTCTTCTTCTGCATTGCCATGGCCAATGGCGGCATCCAGACCTTCACCGTGGTCGGCCTGGGCGCCCTCCACGACACGCCGGCCGCCGCCGCCAACGTCGCCTTGTCCGGCTTCCTGCTGATGAGCGCGGCGGGCGTGCTGCTGGGCGGCGTCATCGCCGACCGCACGCCGCACCACGAGCGCGTGGCGGCCGTGGGCTTTGCCTGCACCTCGGTGATGGCGTTCCTGATGGCCTGGGTGAACATGCCCGCCGCGATCCTGGTCCTGGTGATGTCGCTCGGCGGGCTCCTGAACGGCGTCATCCAGCCGTCGCGCGACATGATGGTGCGGGCGGTCACGCCGATCGGCTCGTTCGGCAAGGTGTTCGGCTTCGTCAGCACCGGCTTCAATCTCGGCGGCATGGTGGCTCCTCTCCTCTATGGCTGGCTGATGGACCGCGGCGAGCCGCGCGCCATCTTCATGATCGTCGCCGGATTCATCCTTCTCGCGCTGGTGACCGCGATCACCCGCGCCAAACCGCAGGGAATCACCGCATGGACTCGCTAGCGCCCATCGCCACGACCAAGACCGACGCCCTCACCCAACGCTACGGTGCCGACGCTTTGCCCGCGGCCGGTCCGTGGAACGAAACCATCGCCGTCATGCTCGACCACCGTTCGGTGCGCGGCTACAAGCCGGACCCGTTGCCGGCAGGCACCCTGGAAACGCTGATCGCCGCAGCGCAGTCGGCGGCCACCAGCTCCAACATGCAGTGGTGGTCGGCGATCGCCGTCACCGACCCGGCCAAGAAGAAGGTGCTGGCCGAAATCGCCGGCAACCAGAAGCACATCGAGCAGTGCCCGGTCTTCATCTGCTGGGTGGCCGACATGGCGCGCAACCAGCGCATCTCGGAGGCCACCAAGACCGAGTTCGAGACCATGCCCTGGCTGGAGACTTTCATGGTCGCCTGCATCGATGCAGCCCTCGCCGCCCAGAACGCCGTGGTGGCCGCCCAATCGATCGGGCTGCGCACCGTCTATATCGGCGCCATGCGCAACGACCCGATCCGCGTCGCCGAGCTGCTCGGCCTGCCGCCCCAGTCCTTCGTCGTGTTTGGCCTCTGTGTCGGCTACGCCGCCGACAACAAGGCGGAAGGCGAGGTGAAGCCACGCCTGCCGCAGTCGATCGTGCTGCATCACGAGCGCTACGACGCCGCCAAGGAGGCGGCACTCCGCGCCACCTACGACGCGGAGATGAGCAAGTTCTCGGCCCGCCACGAGCTGCAGGCGGCGACCTGGACGCAGCGGGTGCTGAACCGGCTGGGGCCGATCAAGTCGATGAACGGCCGCGAGACGATCCGCGCCTCGCTGAAGAAGCTCGGCTTCGAGATCAGGTAGCGCTACAGGCTGGAGCCCAACTTTCCGATTTTGGCCCAACTCGACGACCGAAATTAAGGCTTTCCGCGCGCCGAAGAGCCAGCAATTCCGGACATATGCCCGGCTCATGGGGCCCGCCTGAAACGTACGTGCGTTGGGCCCCAACGTGGGCCCGGATCTGTCCCCGACCCGGTGCATCATTCTCCGTCCACGATTCGAGGCGTGGCTCTTTCCCTGTTGGCGCTGGCCCTGCCAGCGCGAGGCCCTTTGGGCGTAGCTGGATTGCTCTCACCCACGGGTCAGGACCCGCGGCGGCTGCACCAAGCGCTTCTGCGCGAACCCGCGGGCGGCCGCGGGCAGGTCCTGCCGGAAACGAAAAAGGCTGGCGCAATCCCCGCCAGTCTATAGGAAATATAGGCATAATCCTGCCGAACCTGCAACTAGAATCTGCGGCCCTTCATGCTGGCAGTGCCTGCATTTCCTGTCGGCGGGGACGGCAGTGGCTTGTCGGGGGTGGCCGTACTGCTATCTTTTTGGGATGGAACTGAAGCAACTTCGGCAGGTCGTTGCCGTCTGCAACACAGGGAGCTTCAGTGGGGCGGCGAAAGCGCTGCACGTCTCGCAGCCGACCCTCAGCAAAAGCATCGCCCGGCTCGAGAAGACGCTCAAGATCCGGCTGTTCGACCGAAGCGGCGGATGCGCCAAGCCGACGGACTACGGTCAGCTCGTGGCCGAGCACGGCGAGAAGCTGCTTTCCGGAGTAGCGGACCTCACGCGGCAGATCGACCAGCTGGGCAAGGGCCAGGCCGGGGCCTTGCGGATCGGCGTCGGTCCCGCCACGCGCCTGAAACTCCTGCCCGAAGTGGTTCGGCAGATCGCGCTGAACTTCCCCGGCCTGCAACTCGAGGCCCGGCACGACGACGTTTCGGCCCTGGTGCGCGCGCTGCGCGTCGGCGGCCTCGATCTCGTGTTCTGCAGCTTCGAGGGCGCCGACGAGTGGGGCGACCTGATTCGAACGAAGGTCTGCGAGGACCGCCGCATTGCCGTCGTCCGGCCCGGCCATCCAGCCTTGAAGAAAAACCCCGTTTCGCCTGAACAGCTCGCCAAGTATCCGATCGCAAGCGTGGGCGCCGTCCCCGGTCTCGAAGCCTGGCTGCGCGTTGCCGCTGACAAGAAGGCGAAGAACGTACTGGCCTTCGTCTCGGACGACTATGCGCTGGTCAAACGGCGGCCCTTGGGATCCGATTTCGTGGCCTGCGGTCCCCGATTCGTCTTCGAACGCGAGCTGGAAGACGGCTCCCTGGTCGAACTGCCGCTCGATGCCACGTTCCGCTACGAGTGCTGGATGCTCACGACCGAAGCGAAGTGGCGATCCCCGATCACCAAGAAGATCGCGGGTTTTGCGCGATCCGCCATGCGCCGCAAGCTGAACGGCTGAACAAACGTCCCCGGAACGGGGGCCCCCATGCCTGGTGGCCCATGCCTGACGGCTATGGGCCATTCGCATTTGCCGGGTATCGCTCAGGCAATGCCGTGCCAGCATCGAACCAACAAGAAGCAAGCTGGCGGCGAGGACAGATGGACCCCAAGAACACCCTGATCATCATGTCGGACGAGCACAATCCCAAGATGCTCGGCTGTGCGGGACACAAGCTTTGCAAGACGCCGAACCTCGACGCACTGGCGGCCGGAGGAACGCGCTTCACCAAGGCCTACACCACCTCTCCCATCTGCGTGCCGGCACGCGCGAGCTTCGCGACCGGACGGTACGTCCACGAGATCGAGTATTGGGACAACTCCATCGCCTACGACGGACGCGTCGAAGGCTGGGGCCACGAACTCCAGCGCGCCGGCATCCCAGTCGAATCGATCGGCAAACTGCACTACCGCCGGGAGGAGGATCCAGTCGGCCTCGATCGCCAGCATGTGCCCATGCACATCAAGGACGGCGTCGGCATGGTCCAGCTTTCCATCCGCCGGCAGTTCCCGGCGTTCAAGGTGCCGCCGCGCCACGAAGCGAGCATCACGCGCGGCGCTGGGCCCGGCGAAAGCGAGTACACGAGATACGACCGGCGGATCACCGATCTCGCCTGCGACTGGCTGGCCAACGCCCGACAAGGAAAGAAGCCGTGGGTGCTGTTCGTCAGCTTCGTGACTCCGCATTACCCTCTTGTGGCGCCGGAAGAGTTTTTCCGGATGTATCCAGTCGACGCCATGCCGGATCCCAAGTTCGGCCCCGGGTCCGGCTTCAAGCCGCATCCGTGGTTTAGCCACTACTTCGCCCCGGACCCCAATGCCGCGACCGGCAGCCGCCAGCAGCGTGTCGCGGTGGCCGCCTATCTCGCACTCTGCAGCTTCATGGATGCCCAGGTCGGTCGCGTCCTGGATGCCCTGGAGGCAACCGGACAGTCGGCCGACACGCGCGTCCTCTACACGTCCGACCACGGCGACAACGTCGGCGCCCGTGGCCTATGGGGAAAATCCAATCACTACGAGGAAGCCGGCGGCATTCCCTTCATCGTCGCGGGGCCCGGCATTCCGGCCGGGAAACTCTGCGGCACGCCGGTCACGCTGGCAGATGCCCAGCCCACGATCCTGCAGTCGGCGGGCCTGCCCCACGGGTCGAACCTCGCCCACAGCAAGTCGTTGCTCGGGATCGCACGCGCGCCCGATGACGAGCAGCGGATCGCGTTCAGCGAGTATCACGCCGCGGGGGCGCCGTCGGCCTCGTACATGATCCGCAAGGGCCGCCACAAATACATCCACTATGTCGGCTACGAGCCCGAGCTGTTCGACCTTGAGTCGGATCCCGAGGAAGGAACCAACCTCGCTGGCGATCCGGCGCACCGCGAGACGGTCAAGGCGTTCGACGCCCTGCTCCGCGGCATCCTCGATCCCGAGGAGGTGGATCGGCGGGCCAACGAAGCCCAGCGCCAACTGATCGAATCGCGCGGCGGACCTGAGAAGGTCATGGCCAACCTGATCACCGAGAAATCCTACACACCCGTCCCACCGAGCCTGATCGCCTGACTCCATCGACGAGGGTGAAATGCGACTGTTGACGTCACTTTGTGCAATCGTCCTGATTGCCTCCGCCGCGCAAGCCCATGCGCAGTATCCCGACAAGCCGGTGCGCATCGTCGTGCCGTTCACCGCGGGCGGCACGCCCGACACGGCCGCGCGCCGCGTGGCCCATCGCCTGACGGCCGAGCTCGGCCAGCAGTTCGTGGTCGAGAACCGGCCGGGAGCGGCCGGCAACATCGGCGCCGAGAGCGTGGCCCGTGCGGCGCCGGACGGCTACACGCTGCTGATGATGGCGAACAGCCACGTCATCAATCCGGCGCTCTACGCCAGGGTCGGCTACGACCCGGTGAAAGACTTCACGCCGATCTGCCGACTGGTGACGGGCATGTCGCTGATGGTCGTGCCCAAGTCGAGCCCGGCGAAGACGGTCGCCGAGTTCGTCGCGCTGGCGAAGGCCAACCCGGGCAAGCTCAACTACGCCTCAGGGGGGGCGGGCAGCCCAGCCCATCTGTCGGCCGAAGCCTTCCGCCTCGCGACCGGAATCGACTATGTGCACATCCCCCATCGGGGGGCGCCGGAGATCGTTCGCGCCCTTCTGGCCGATCTGGTGCAGGCCGGCTTCCCGACCTTCGACACCGCCTATCCTCAGGTCGAGCAGGGTGCCTTGCGCGCACTTGCCACCACCGGCGCCAAGCGGTCGCGCCTCCTGCCGGATGTCCCGACGATGCTCGAGGCCCTGCCCAACGGCTTCAGCCTGGAAGGCTGGCTGGCCCTTGTCGCACCGGCCGGAACTCCGCCGGAAGTGGCGAACCGCATCGTCGCCGCCTTGTCGAACGCCCTGGAAGACCCGGCTTTCCGGGCAGAGCTGGAGAAAGGCGGCATGGAGGTCGCCTTCGCCGGGCCGGCGGAGTTCACTGCCATACTTCCCGGCGAGGTCGCCAAGTGGAAGTCGATCGTGTTCAACGTCGGCGCGAAGGTCGAGTGACGAGCATGGGCACGGGCACGGGCACGGGCACGGGCACGGGCACGGCGACCGACGGCTGCGCACCCGATTGATCAAGATCAAGGCAAGACCGCCGGCAGGGTCGCCATCCTGTACCGTTACGACGGTCGAAAAGGATCGGCTCATGGCCGCTGCGGAACCCCTTCACGACATCGCCCATTTGGGTGGCGTCGAACTCTTCACGCCACTGCCCGACCCCAGCCTATGGTACTTCCGCGACCTGCTCGGTATGGAGGTCGTCCATACGGCCGGAGCAAGCGTCTACCTGCGCGGCTACGGCGACCATGCCGCCAGCACGCTCAAGCTGACGGCGGCGACGAAGCCCGGCGTGGGCTGCGTCTCGTGGCGCGCCATGAGCCCGGCGGCGCTGGAGCGGCGGGCGCAGGCCATCGAAGCGGCGGGCCTCGGCGTCGGCTGGACCAATGGCGATTTCGGCCGCGGCCGCAGCTACCGCTTCCACGATCCCGACGGCCACCTGATGGAAATCTACTACGAGGAGCAGAAGTTCGTGGCGCCGCCAGAGCTGCGCTCGACGCTGAAAAACCAGCCGCAGAAATACACCGGCCGCGGCGTCGGCGTGCGCCGCACCGACCATCTCGCCCTGCTGGCGGGCGACGTCGGCCGCAACCGCCGCTTCGCCCAGGAGCTGCTGGGCTTCCAGCTCCGCGAGCAGGTGGTCTTCGAGGAGGGCAAGAGCGAGATCGGCTCGTGGATGAGCCCGACCGCGGTGCACCACCAGCTCGCCTACGTGGTCGACGTGAAGGGCGGCCACGGCCGGCTGCACCACTTCTCGCTGTGGGTCGACAATCGCGAGGACGTCCTGCGGGCCGCCGACATCCTGGCCGAGAATCACATCTTCATCGAAGCCGGCCCCTCCAAGCACAACAACTCGCAGGGCTTCTACCTCTATTCCTACGAGCCGGGCGGCAACCGCGTCGAAATCTACTCCGGCAGCTACCTGGTGTTCGCGCCCGACTGGGAGCCGGTGACGTGGAACGAGCAGGAGCGCGGCACCGGCACCTACTGGGGCGCAGCGCTGCCCGACAGTTTTATCCAATACGCCACGCCCGACATCGAGGGTGGCGAGGCGGCCGAGGCGCCGAAGCTGCCGGTGTTCTTCTGAATCAGCCGTCGAGCTTCTTCTCGTAGAACACCGACCAGGTCACGTCGGGATAGTCGAGCACCGGCCCGCAGCGCGTGAAGCCAGAGCGCTCGTAGACCTTCCAGGCGGCATGGTGGCGGTCGCCGGTCTCCAGCACCAGCCGCTTCAATCCTTCGGACCGTGCCAGCGCCTCGATGCGCGCCACGATCTGCTCGCCGATCTTCCGGCCCCGGTGCGAAGGCCGCGTGTACATGCGCTTCACCTCGCCGACCCCGTCGCCATGGCGCTTCAGCGCCCCACAGGCAATGGCCGCGCCATTGTCGCGGGCGATGAAGACGGCCGTGCTGTCATTGGCCATCTGCTCCACGGTCAGGTGATGGCAATGTTCGGGCGGCGTCAGCTCGAGCAGGACGGCGTTCAGCTCGGCCACGAGCGTGCGGACCTCGTCCTGCAGCGGCGTCTCGACGGTGATTTCGACCGGCATAGCGTCAGCCTCTCAGGCCGCCACCTTCAGCGGACGCGCGCGATCGATCCGCGCCGCGTTCGCGCGGACTGTGCAAGGCGTTCCAAAGATCGGTCCGGCGATCGTTGCACAATTCATTCACATGCTTGCGCTGAACGCCTATCGCCTTGGCAAGCGCACCCTGCGTCAGTCCCAGCGGCTGCAGGAATTCTTCTATAAGGATCTCGCCGACCGTGGCCGGCTTGCGCTTCGTCATCAGCATGGATCGCCTCGCTTCACCTCCAGCCCTCACCCTTATTTGAGGAGCACGCCGAATGCGTGCGTCTCGAAGGATGAGGTAAGTGCTTGAATCGACTCATTTCATTTCCGGTCAGCCTCTCACGGTGAGGCCTGTAATCTGGCAGCAAACAGTCAACTACACTCCGTGCGGCACCAATATCTGCCGCACCGTCGCCACGTCCTGCAAGCGATCGAAGCCCACGTTCAGCTCGTCGAAGCCGATGCGCTGGCTCACCATGCGGTCGACCGGCAGCTTGCCCTGCTGGTAGAGCGCGATGAAGCGCGGGATGTCGCGCACCGGCACGCAGCTTCCCATGTAGCTGCCCTTGATGGTCTTCTCCTCGCTCACCAGCAGGCTCTGCTTGAAGGAGAAATCGGCGACGATGGGCGAGAGGCCGGCCGACACCGTCGTGCCGCCCCAGCGCGTCACCAGATAGGCCGTCTCCATTGCCTTGGTCCTGCCGGCGAGG
>Ga0082335_1005274_pt1 | contig 18091 bp, 13 predicted proteins | sample Subgrocontami58m_FD_72375 | JGI IMG/M metagenome (GOLD analysis project Ga0082335, IMG submission 72375) | Subsurface groundwater microbial communities from S. Glens Falls, New York, USA - GMW37 contaminated, 5.8 m (SPADES assembly) (version 2) ... | reverse complement strand
GGTTGGACGTTTTTCGGACTTCGCGCTCGAGGTGACGCATGACGCGCCGCCATCGCGATGCCGCCGCCACACCGGCCACTGTGCGAAAACTCCGCTGCGCCGTCTACACCCGCGTCAGCACTGACGAGCAGACCAGCCAGGAATACAACTCGCTACACGCGCAACGCGACGCGTCGGAGGCCTTCGTTTCGTCGCAGCGAGCCGAGGGCTGGATGCTTGTCCCCGACCATTATGATGACGGAGGTATTTCCGGGGCCACGCTGGAACGTCCTGCGCTGCAACGGTTGCTCCGCGACATCCAGGCGGGGCGGATTGATATCGTAGTATGTTACAAAATCGATCGCTTGAGCCGATCGCTCATGGATTTCTCGCGCCTGATCGAGGTCTTCGACGCCAACAACGTCACCTTCGTGTCGGTGACGCAGTCGTTCAACACCACGACCAGCATGGGGCGGCTGACGCTCAACATCCTGCTGAGCTTCGCCCAGTTCGAACGCGAGGTGATCGGTGAGCGGGTGCGCGACAAGATCGCCGCCTCCCGCGCCAGGGGGATGTGGATGGGCGGGCCGGTGCCGCTCGGCTACCGAGTGGAAAACCGTAAGCTGCTGGTGGACGAGACGGCTGCCGCCACGGTCCGCCGGGTGTTCGTGGGGTTCGCGGAAACGGGATCCGCGACGAGGCTGCTACCGGCGCTGCGCCAGGAAGGCCTCGTCACCAAGACCGGGCGGCCGTTCGACAAGGGGTCGATCGCCAAGCTGCTGGCCAACCGGGTCTATCTCGGCGAGGCAGTCCACAAGGGGCAGTCATTCCCCGGTGAGCATGACGCGATCGTCCCGCGCGCCCTTTGGGACCGAGTTCATGCCATCATGCAGGAGAGCCCGCGCGTCCGCGCTGGACATGCTCGTGCCCAGACACCGGCGCTGCTGCGCGGGCTGCTGTTCGGTCCCGATGGCCGGGCGCTGTCGCCGACTCACACGCGGAAGGGCGGGCGGCTTTACCGGTACTATGTGAGCCAGGCCGTGCTGAAGGGCGGTGCCAACGACGCATCGTTCCGCCGCCTGCCGGCCGGGGAAATCGAGGGGCTGGTGATGGAGCAGGTCCGGGCGCTGCTCCGCCAGCCGGAGATCATCGTCGGCACCTGGCGCGCGGCACAAACCGAGCCGCCCGATCTGACCGAGACCGAGGTGCGCGAGGCGCTCGGGCGGCTCGACCCGCTGTGGGACGAACTATTCCCTGCCGAACAGGCGCGGATCGTGCGGCTCCTGGTGGACCGGGTCACGGTCAGCGACGCCGGAGCGGAGATCAAACTGAACCTGGAGGGGCTAGCCGGGCTCGCGCGCGAGCTTGGCATCCCAGGCGGCGATCAACGGAGGGCAGCATGACAAGCGTGACCAGCGTGACGGTGCGGGTGCCACTGACAATCCGCCACCGTGGCGGACGGAAGATGATCATCTCGCCGGATGGAGTGGCGATCGTGCCGGGAGGCCGAACCCCAGCCGACATCGCGATCACGCGAGGCGATCCAGCTCTGGTGAAGGCGCTGGCCCGGGCGTTCCGGTGGAAGCGGATGTTGGACGATGGGCGTTATGGATCGGTCAGCGAGTTGGCCGCTGCAGAAAAGGTCGATCGCGGTTATATTGGGTCCTTCCTCCGGTTGACCCTGCTGGCCCCAGATATCGTCGAGGCTGTTCTGGACGGGCGAATGCCCGATGGTGTGGGACTACCGCGGTTGTTGAAGCCGTGGCCCGGTGAGTGGGAGGCCCAGCGCCAGCTGCTCGCGATATAGGACACAAGATGAGGTAACGCGGGTGATCTTTGACGAAATGAGGTTCGGATGACCCCCCGGCCGATCTATTGGTCTTCCATGCGCAATTGGACGATAATGCCGCCGACATGGGATCGTTCGAAGACATCAAACCCGGCTCTCGCCTGCGTGGCCTGGACACCTCAGGCATCGCGGAAGTCGTCCAGATTTCCCGCTTCGGTTCGGACGCGCTGAATCTTGTCTTCCGGGTGAACGGGCGGATCGGTGAGCGGCTCGTCTACCGAGGCGAAGAAGCCGGCTTCGACTTCCTGGAATCCGGCCGGTCCTACGGGTTCGACGCCGACGGTGCACTCCTGCGCCTCGCGTCAGAAGCCTACAGGCTGCGTCTGGCACATCTGTTCGATCCCTACCTTGCGATCAGCGCCTCCCAGATTGAAGCCCTCCCGCACCAGATCACCGCTGTTTACGGTGAAATGCTGCCCCGCCAGCCGCTCCGCTTTCTCCTGGCCGACGACCCTGGGGCCGGCAAGACAATCATGGCCGGCTTGCTCATCAAGGAGCTTCTCATACGAGGCGACCTCGAGCGCTGCCTGATCGTCGCCCCAGGCAGCCTCGTGGAGCAATGGCAGGAGGAGATGGCCGAGAAGTTCGGCATTTCCTTCGATATTCTCTCCCGCGACCAGATCGAAAACTCGGTGACAGGGAACCCCTTCGCCGAACGATCCCGACTGATCGTCCGCCTCGATATGGCTGCCCGGTCCGACGACCTGAAGGCGAAGCTACAGGCCGCACCTGATTGGGATCTGATTATCTGCGACGAGGCCCACCGTATGGCGGCTTCGTATTTCGGCGGCGAGGTGAAGGAAACGCAACGCCACAAGCTAGGCAAACTGCTTGGCACGCGGACGCGCAATTTCCTGCTGATGTCAGCCACCCCCCACAACGGCAAGGAAGCCGACTTCCAGCTTTTCATGGGCCTGTTGGACGCCGACAGGTTCGAGGGGCGGTTCCGCGAAGGCATCCACAAGGCTGACGTGTCGGACATGATGCGCCGACTGACGAAAGAGGAACTCTATCGCTTCGACGGGACGCCCCTCTTCCCGGAGCGCCGGGCCTACACGGCCAGTTACGAACTCTCCCCGGCGGAGGCCGTGCTTTACGTCTCGGTCACTACATATGTCCGCGAGGAGATGAACCGCGCGGACCGATCAGGTGATGGCAAGCGGCAGAACAGTGTCGGCTTCGCGCTGCAAATCCTGCAGCGGCACCTGGCGTCCTCGCCGGCGGCGATCCACCGCTCCCTTGAGCGACGCCGTAAGAGGTTGGAGGATCGCCTACAGGAAGAAAAGCTTGCTCGCCACTCAGGGGCCGCTTCTCTCTCGCACGCCCCAGTGCTGCCGAGCATCGATGCCGACGATCTGGAAGATGTGCCGGGCGAAGAGGCGGAGGCGATCGAAGAGCAGATCGCCGACCAGGCCACGGCGGCGGCGACACTCGCCGAACTTGATGCTGAGATCACAATCCTGAGAGACCTTGAGGCCCAGGCCCTGCGTCTCAAACTGTCCGGCCAGGATGCCAAGTGGCGGGAACTGGAGACGATCCTCGACGACCCGATCATGCTGGATCAGGCAACTGGACTCCGTCGCAAAATCCTGATCTTCACGGAGCCGAAAGACACGCTGGAATATCTCCACCAGAAGATCGCCGCCCGTGTTGGCGATCCTGCCGCCGTGGTCGTCATCCATGGCGGCATCGCACGCGAGGCTCGGCGGGCTGCCATCGCGGCCTTCAACTCTGACCCCGTCGTGCGCGTGATGATCGCCAACGATGCCGCCGGTGAGGGTGTCAACCTTCAGCGCGGCGCGCATCTGATGGTCAACTACGACCTGCCGTGGAACCCCAACCGACTGGAACAGCGCTTCGGGCGCATCCACCGCATCGGCCAGACCGAGGTCTGCCACCTCTGGAATCTGTGCGCGACCAACACGCGCGAGGGCGAGGTCTATCGCCGCTTGCTGGAAAAGCTGGAAGAGGCGCGGAAGGCTTTGGGCGGCAAGGTCTACGACGTGTTGGGCCAACTTTTCGAAGGCCAGGCGTTGCGGGACCTTCTGATTGATGCCATCCGCTACGGCGATGCCCCGGAAACGAAGAGCCGGCTATTCAAGAAGGTGGACGATGCGGTTGACGTGGGCGCCATCGAACGTCTCGTCGCCGAGCGGAAGCTGACCTCGGAGGGGATGGACCCGAACGCGGTCGCGACAATCCGCGAGGAGATGGAGCGCGCGCAGGCCCGCCGCCTACAGCCCCATTTCATCGGAGCCTTTTTCCGCGAGGCGTTTCAGCTTCTTGGCGGGCGAATCGCCGAACGCGAAAAGGGTCGCTCGGAAATCCTCCGTGTCCCACCTGCGCTCAAACACCGTGACCGGCTCATCGGGCGCGGCGACCCCGTGCTCGACCGCTACGCCCGCGTGACCTTCGACAAGACGTTGATCCCCGGAAAGCCGCAGGCAGAGCTAATCACGCCAGGTCACCCGCTGCTCGATGCCGTCGTTGATGTCGTGCTGGAGCGGTTCCAACCGTTATTGCAGCAGGGCGCCGTGCTCGTGGACGAGGCCGACGAGAGTCTCGCGCCGCGCCTGCTTGTGTACCTGGAACATGCCATCCGGGATGGTCGGGTGGCAAAATCCGGCGAGCCGCGCGTCGTCTCGCAGCGGTTGCAGTTCATCCACCTGAGCGAAGACGGCGCCGCCATGGATGGCGGTCCGGCGCCCTATCTCGATTGCCGCCCGATCACGTCCGAGGAACGCGCCTTGGTTGCCGAACGGATCGACGCGCCCTGGCTTTCGGGCCACGTCGAGGACCGCGCGCTTGCCTACGCCATCGCTAACCTCGTTCCCGAACATCTCGCCGAAGTGAAGCGCCGCCGCTTGGCGGAGATCGACAAGGTAGAGCGCGAGGTGCGGGCGCGCCTCAGCCGCGAGATCAACTACTGGGACGCTCGGGCGGCTCGGCTGCGAGAAGAAGAGCGCGCCGGGAAAGAGCAGCGCATCAACGCCAGCAATGCCGAGGCGACGGCGCAGCGCCTAGTGGAGCGGCTGCACAAGCGCCAGGAGGAATTGGAGCGCGAACGCCAGATCGCGGCCCTGCCCCCGGTGTTGAAAGGCGCGGCGCTGATCATCCCGAAAGGCTTGCTCGCAATGAGCGGCCCATCCGCTCAGCAGGGCGCACCGCGCGGCTTCTCTGACGACCCGGCCTCCCGCGCCGAGGTTGAGCGACTGGCGATGGAATCGGTGATCGCGGCCGAGCGGGCTTTGGGCCACGAACCGCGGGACGTCTCGGCCGAGAAGAAGGGTTGGGACGTGGAGAGCCGCGACTTGCGCGCCGGGCATCTGCGCTTCATCGAGGTGAAGGGCCGTCACGCCGACGCGCGCGACGTGATCATCACCAAGAACGAAATACTCGCATCCCTGAATTCGCCGGACGCCTTCATCCTCGCTTTGGTGCGCGTCACTGCCGGTTCCGCACACCAGCCAGCCTATATCCGCCGCTTCGCCCAGCGCGAACCCGGCTTCGCCGAGACGGCGGTGGTGTTCAACATCGACGACCTGATGTCCTTCGCCACGCCTCCGGCCTGAACGAGCGGTTGCCGCCCGACGCGCGGCTTTCTATATCCAGATGCGATTTCTATAAATCGGAGCCTGCCATGGCGTTGAGCTTGAAGGACAAGGAGACCGACAGACTGGCCAGGGAAGTCGCCTCCCTTACCGGAGAGACGCTGACCGACGCCGTGCGCACGGCGCTGGCCGAGCGGCTGGAGCGGGAAAGACTGCGGCGCGGGCAGCCGGTTCGGTTGGCGGAGCGGCTGGCCGCGCTGGGGCGTGAATGTGCGGCCCTGCCAAACTTCGACACCCGTACCCCGGATGAGATCGTCGGCTACGATGAAAACGGCTTGTGGACGTAATGGTCATCGACACGTCCGCCGTGGTCGCGATCCTGTTCGATGAGGAAGATCGGGATCGGTATGCCGAAGCCATTGAAGCCGCCACCACCCGGCTTGTCTCGGCGGTCACCCGCGTTGAGCTGACCTTCGTGATCGAAGGCCGCAAGCACCAGGCCGGGCGTGAGCGGCTGGAGCGCTTCTTTGCCATGACAGGAACAGAGATTGTCGCCGTCACGCCACAACAGGCGACCATCGCGATCGACGCTTTCCGCCGCTATGGCAAGGGGCGGCGCCATCCGGCTGGGCTGAACATCGGCGATTGCTTTTCCTACGCACTCGCGAGTGCGACCGATTATCCGTTGCTCTTCAAAGGGGATGACTTCGCGCACACGGATATCCGATCGGCCCTGCCATGACCGCCCCGATTCGCAAGAAGCTGATCGAGGTCTCGATCCCGTTGGAGGCGATCAACAAGGCCAGTGCGCGGGAGAAATCGATCCGGCACGGGCACCCCTCGACGCTGCACCTCTGGTGGGCGCGGCGGCCGTTGGCGGCGTGTCGGGCGGTGCTGTTCGCGCAACTGGTGGACGATCCCGCGGCATGGCCTGACCGGTTCCCGACCGAGGTGGAACAGGACGCCGAGCGCAAGCGGCTACACAAGGTGATCGCCGACTTGGTGCCGTGGGAAGCCTCAAACAATGAGGAGATTTTGAACTCGGCGCGGTGGGAAATCGCACGAAGCGTCGCCTGGGGGTTGGGCGAGGAACCACCAGCCCAAGGCGACGGTCCGGCGATCCTGGCCTACCTGCAAACGAAGGCGCCGCCGGTATACGACCCATTCTCGGGCGGTGGCTCGATCCCGCTGGAGGCGCAGCGGCTGGGGTTGCGTGCTTATGGGAGCGACCTCAATCCGGTGGCGGTGCTGATCGGTAAGGCACTCATTGAACTCCCGCCTAAATTCTCAGGACAACCGCCGATAAACCTGACAGCGCGCAATCAGGCAACACATGGCGGCGTGTGGCAGGGACGCGGTGCCCAGGGTCTGGCTGAAGACGTGCGCTACTACGGTCAATGGATGCGTGACGAGGCGGCGCGGCGGATCGGGTACCTGTATCCCGACGCGACGTTGCCTGATGGCAGTAAGGCGACCGTGATAGCTTGGCTATGGGCGCGGACAGTGCGCAGCCCTGACCCGGCGGCAAAGGGCGCGATGGTGCCGTTGGTTTCTTCCTTCATGCTATCGACCAAGGACGGAAAGAAAACTTGGGTCGAACCGGTCCTCGATGTGACGGCGCCAGACGGGTATTGCTTTAAGGTCCGAACAGGGACGCTTCCGAAATCTGACCAGGACCGACTTAAGAATGGCACGAAGTCCGCCAAGGGGGCAGCGTTCGTCTGCGTTCGAACTGGCGCCGCAATCGCCCGAGACTATATACAGGCGGAGGGGAAAGAGGACCGCCTCGGCCAGCGCCTGATGGCAATTGTCGCAGAGGGGGCGCGGACGCGTATCTACCTGCCGCCCGATCGCACTCACGAGCAAGTCGCGATCAACGCCACACAGGTGCCTATCGTTTCCGAGGCCCGAGAAACTTTTTTGTCCCCGCCCACGCCGACGCGCGCGATGATTACAGGGGGCGTGTGCTCGGCTTATGGCTTGCGGACCTGGGGCCACCTCTTCACTTCGCGCCAGCTTGTTGCGCTGACCACGCTCTCCGATCTGGTGACAGAAGCTCGGTTAAAGGTTCTTGAGGATGCGATCGCGGCCGACCTGCCGGTTGGCCCGTCATCGGTGGCCAGTGCAACTGACTACGCAAATGCGATCGCGACCTACTTGGCGTTCGCAATTAGTCGCAGCGCTGACCGCGGATCAACGATATGCTCGTGGGATAGCAGCCCTAAGATGGAGGCACTTCGAAACACTTTTGCCCGACAAGCGATCCCCATGACCTGGGATTTCGCCGAAGGCAGCCCATTCTCGGCCTCTACGGGCAACTTCATGTTTAATATAGAATGGACAGCGGACGCAGTCTCGCGGACGCCAGCGGGAGGGATTGGCAGCATCTACAACATTGATGCCGCGAAAAACTCTTTTCCGGTGCGACCGATTGTAGTCTCAACTGATCCCCCTTACTACGATAACATCGGCTATAGTGATTTATCGGACTTCTTCTACGTTTGGCTGCGTCGATCGCTTCAAGGCATCTGGCCGGATCTGTTTCGTCGCCTGATCACCCCGAAGAGCGAAGAACTCGTTGCCACACACTATCGGTTTCCTGACGGTCAAATACCTGACTGGGTTCTGCTAATTCCCGAACTTTCCGTGCGCTGGCCGCGCATGAGCCCCAAGGATCGGGCCGAAACCTTCTTTATGCGAGGCATGGAGGCAGCACTTGTGGCCATGCGAAAAGCCGCTGTAGAAGACGCACCCCTCACGATTTATTACGCATTTAAGCAAGCCGAAGCGTCCGACGATGGAATCACCTCGGCCGGCTGGGCGTCCTTTTTGCAAGCCGTCGTGGATGCCGGCCTCAGCGTTGACGGCACTTGGCCAATCCGCACCGAACTTAGCAACCGCATGATCAGCAGTGGCACTAACGCCCTCGCATCTTCAATCGTCCTTGTTTGCCGCAAGCGGCCAGCCGACGCCTTTTCTGCGACGCGCACGGAGCTTCTCCGCGCTCTGCGGCGCGAAATGCCTGATGCTATCGACGATATCCGCAAGGCCGGTGTTGGTCCGGTGGACATGCAGCAATCCGTTATTGGCCCGGGCATGGGTGTGTTCACCCGTTACGCTCGCGTGCTTGAGGACGACGACAGCACGATGGGCGTGAAGACCGCGCTGACGCTGATCAACCGCGTGTGGGAGGAAATCGAGAACGAACTGGATGCCGCCTTTGACCCGGCAACGCAGGTGGCGCTGGCTTGGTTCGCCACATATGGCTTCGACGCCAAGCCCTCGGGTGAACTGATCACGCTTGCCAACGCCAAGAACATTTCCCTGGAGGCGCTGTTCAGCTCCGGCGTATTCCAGAACCTGCACGGTCGCGCCGGTCTGATTCCACGCACCGAGCTACAAGCCGAGTGGACACCGGCGGCCGACAAGGAACCCACGGTCTGGGAATGTGTACAGCACACCGCTCGTGTGTTAGCGGCTGCGGACGGCGGCGCAGCAGCCGCGGCGGCTCTGGTTGGACAAATGGGGCGCAGGGCGGCCGATGCGCGCACGCTCGCCTATCGGTTGTTCGAGATCGCCACCAAGAAGGGCTGGGCCGCCGAGGCACTGGTCTACAACGAACTCGCCGAGGAATGGCCGCATCTTGAAGACCTTGTGTCCACCGGCCCGGGGCATGAGACGGGTGCGGCGCAGATGACCCTCTTGTAGGCTGCACCCATGCTCAGGCACCTCACCTTCACCAACTTCAAGTCCTGGCCGAAGGTCGACCTGGACTGCGGACGCATCACCGGCCTGTTCGGCACGAACTCATCTGGCAAAACCAGTATCATTCAGTTCCTGCTTCTGCTGAAGCAGACGAAGGATGCGACAGACCGCGCCCTCGCACTCGATCTGAACGGCACCCATGTGGAACTCGGGACCATCCGCGACACGATCCACAGGCACGACGATAGCCTCCACATCGAAATGGAGGTCACATTCGATCTGGATAACAATCTGACACTGGTCAATCCCTCAGATCCGAGAGGGGCTGCCCCGCTTGCTGCTGCCCGGGGGTTCACGCTGACCGCCGACGTGGCGGTCGAAAAACAAGCGCCGCGCACACGCCGCGTGGCCTACCGCCTGGATCAGCGTGAATTCGCCCTGACCCAGCGCGATGACGGGGGCTTTGAACTGAGCTCTCGGGCGGAGGGAAATGACTTCCGCTTCATACGCACGCAGGGCCGCCCCTGGACGCTGCCAGGACCGGTCAAGAATTACGCTTTTCCGGACCAAGCTCGCACGTATTTCCAAAACGCCGGGTTTCTCTCCGATCTCGAAGCCGCCTATGAGAAGGAAATGGATCGCATTTTCTATCTCGGTCCGCTCCGCGAATATCCAAAACGCGATTACCTGTGGGCGCGCTCACGACCGACCGACGTAGGACAGCGTGGCGACAAGGCAATCGATGCCATCCTTGCGGCCACCGAAGCGCAGGAGATGCGAAACCTGAAGCTCAGGGCCAAATATCGCCCGTTCCAGGAAATGGTGGCTTACTGGCTCAGGGAACTCGGCCTGATCCACAGCTTCAAGGTCGCCGAGATCGCACCGGGATCGAACCGCTGGCAGGCAAGGGTTATAACACGGGCCGGTGGCACTGAAGTGCTGTTGACCGACGTTGGCTTCGGCGTGTCACAGGTGCTGCCAGTCGTGACCTTGCTGCTCTATGCACCCGAAGGGTCAACGGTGATCCTGGAGCAGCCGGAAATCCATCTTCATCCCCTCGCCCAGGCAGGCCTCGCGGATGTCATTCTGCATGCCGCTACCCATCGGCGCATTCAGGTGATCCTGGAGAGCCATTCCGAACATTTGCTCCTGCGCCTGCAACGGCGCATTGCCGAGGCAACGGCAAATGCGGCGGACGTAAAGCTCTATTTTTGTGATACCCGGAACGATGGCTCGACCTTGACGCCACTCCGGCTTGATCTGTTCGGCCAGATCGAGAACTGGCCCGACCGGTTCATGGGCGATGCCTTCGGGGAGGCGGCGCAGGCCGAGCGTGCCCGCTTGCGTCGCATGCGGGACGCGGCGGAGTGAAGCGGTTCGTTGTTGACACCAATGTGCCGATCGTTGCCAACGGCCGACGGGACCCGTCGCGTGGAACTCGCGACCCGTCGCTGCCGTGCCGGTTGGCGGCCATCGATTTCCTGATCGCGGTGCTCGAATCTGGACGGATCGTGCTGGACGTTGGCGGTGACATTCAGGCCGAATACCGTCGTCACCTTGAGCCCAGGGGACAACCAGGCGTCGGGGATCGGTTCTATCTAGAGGTCTTGAATAGCGCTCCGCGACGCATTGAGAGGGTCGATTTGCCGAAGCGACCCGATGGGACCTATGCGGACTTCCCATCGGACCCGGCGCTTGACAGGTTCGACCGAGCGGACAGGAAATTTGCCGCACTGGCGCGCCGCGAGCGTATACCGGTCAGCAGCGCGACAGACAGCGACTGGCACGATTTCCATGTGCCGCTCAAGGCGAACGGTGTCGACGTGAACTTCGTGTGCGGCACAAGCACCAAGGAATGGTTTGCGAAATGAGCACTGAGAAGGAAACGCTGCGCCGGGTACAGGACGCGCTCTTTCACGTGCGCAAGGGCCTCACGCCCTTCGTTGAAGCGCGGATGACGAAGGTCCATGGCGCGCGCTGGCTGCACTACGCCAGCCGCGCTTCCGGCGGCCGCCCGGACGACGCGCTTGATGCCTATGGCTTGCTGAAAACCATGATCGACAGTTGGCGGGAGGTGTTCGACGAGGCGTTCGGCCGCAACGAGAAGCACCGGGCGCGCAACTTCGTCTCGGTCGCGCTGGACGCGCGCAACGCGGTCTCCCATCTCACGCTCGCGCTCGCCGATGACGAGGCGCTGCGCTACCTGGACGCGATGCACCACCTGCTGCGGTTGGCCAAGGCGCCGGACGGAGAGGTCGCCGAGTTGCGACGGCTCTACGAAGAGCAACGCCGCGCCGGGGTCGCACCGGAGCCAGCACCGAAGGCCGAGACGGCACCGGCCACCCGATTGGATGTCTCGACCGAAACCAGGTCCGCGAAGGCGCTACAGCCCTGGATCGACGTGGCCCTGCCGCACCCGGACGTGATCGCCAATCGCTTCAAGGAGGCGGAGTTCGCGGCCGACCTGTTCGCGGTCGATGCCGGCCTTGCCAGTGACGGCTACGCGACGCCGATGGCGTTTTTCGGCATCACCTTCCTCACCGAAGGGCTGAAGCGCGTTCTGTCATCGGCCTTGCAGCGCCTGTGCGGCACCGGCGGCGACCCCGTGATCGGCCTGCAAACCGCGTTCGGCGGCGGCAAGACGCACACCATGCTCGCCATCTATCACCTGGCGAAGCACCTGCGCGAAGGCGGCGATCCGCGCAGCCTCGCGGGCGTGGCGCCGCTCATGGAGGGGCCGGGCGATATCAAACTGCCCAGGCCGGGGATCGCGGTCTTCGTCGGTTCGTCCAAGGGCACGGATGTGTCGCTGACGCTCAATGATGGCCCGCCGGTCCACACGCTGTGGGGCTATATCGCGTGGCGCCTGGCGGGCGATGCTGGGCTGAAACTGATCGCCGCTGCCGAGACGGCGCGGACCAATCCCGGGTCGGAGCTGCTGGTCGAGGTGTTCCGGCTGTCAGGGCCGAGCGTGATCCTGCTCGATGAGGTGGTGGCGTTTGCGCGGCAATTGCCGGACGACCGGTTCGAGGCTTTGCTGTCGTTCGTCCAGTCGCTCACCGAGGCGGCGAAGATGGCGCCGGGAATCCTGGTCGTGGGCTCGCTGCCCGAGAGCATCGCCGAGGCGGGCGGGGACAAAGGCGTGCAGGCGTTGCGGCGATTGCAGGCTGTGTTCGGGCGCGTGCATTCGAGTTGGCTGCCGGCGAGCGGGGATGAAACCTACGAGATCATCCGCCACCGCCTGTTCCAGCCGCTGGACGCGGAGGGCGAACGGGCACGCGACGAGGCGGTGAAGGCGTTCCACGAACTCTATCGCAAGAACCCTGCTGAGTTCCCGCCGGAAGCCAAGGAAGCCCGCTATCTGGAGCTGCTTCGGCTGTCCTATCCGATCCACCCCGAACTGTTCGACCGGCTGTCGAAGGACTGGGCTGGCTTGGCCAACTTCCAGCGCACGCGAGGCGTGCTGCGTTTCATGGCCAACGTAATCGGCGTGCTGTGGAGTGCACGGACCCAGGATCCGCTGATTATGCCGGCGCGAGTGCCGGTGGGTCATGAACGGGTGCGGGCGAGCGTGCTTTATCCGTTGGAGCCCGGCTTCGCCGCGGTCCTGGATCGTGAGGTGGACGGCGACGGTGCATTGCCGGCGCGGATGGAAGCCAACACCACACGCCGGATTTCTCAGATGCGGGCGGCCTCCCGCGCGGCGCGGGCGGTGTTCCTGTGCACGGCACCCACGGCCGGGAAACCCAACGCCGGGATCACCGGCCAGGGGCTTCGGCTCGCTTGCGCCGAACCGGGCGACCAGCTCGCGATCTTCGGTGAGGCACTGCGCGAACTGAGCGAGCGGGCTGCCTACCTCTACGAGGAGGCTGGTCGTTATTGGTTCTCGACTCAGCCGACATTGAACCGGGAGGCCGACAATCGGGCGAAGGCGTTGCTCGATCAACCGCATGAGATAGATGCCGAGATCGTTCGGATGTTGCTCGACGACGCTCGCACAAAGGCCAGTTTCGACAGGGTGTTCGCGGCGCCTGACGATCCCGTGGCGATCGACGAGGCGCAGGCCCTTTCGCTTGTAATCCTTGGCCCGGCCACGCCCCATTCGGGGAAAGGTGTTACCAAGTCCCCCGCGACCGACGTCGTGAGCGAGACGCTCATGCGCTGCCGGTCCTCCCAACGGCGTTGCCGCAATACGCTGCTGTTCATTGCCGCCGACGAGGCGAGTTTGGGAACGGCCCGTGAGGTGATTGCGAAGGCTATGGCCTGGGCTTCCATCGTGAAGGACGACCGGCTTCAGCAACAGATGACCAAGGCTCAGGCAGCCGATGCCGCCGACAAAGCCAAGACCCATGGTGATGGCGCGCGCCGGGCGCTGCGGGCGGCTTGGAGCCACATCTTTTATCCCATCAAGAGCGATACGCCCGGCAAGCCATTCGACCTTGAGCACAGCCTGATCTCGGCGCGGGATCGGGCCGCTATTCCTGTCGTCGTCTACGACAAAGCCAAGGCCGACGGCATCGCGTTGGAGAAGCTCGGCGCGGATCGGTTTTGGCTCGCGCTCAAGCCGATCTGGCCGGAAGACCGGCCGCATTTGCGGATAGCCGAAATCGCCGACTGGTTCGCCACCTATGTCTACCTGCCAAAGCTGCGTGATCGCGTGGTCCTGGAGGGTGCCGTCCGGGACGCGGTGGGGAAGCTGGACCCGCAGTTCGGCTACGCCGAGGGCTTCGACGAAGCCACCGGGCAATACCGCAAGCTGATCTGGGCGAAGAACCCACCCGAGCTACCTTCGGCCGACGCCGTTCTCGTGCGCGCCGCCGAAGCGTTGGCGCAGTTGTCGGATACCCAAGCCAAACCGGCGGACAAAACCGATCGTGGCGGCCGGGCAGACCCGATCACAGAAGACAGACCCGGCGCCAAGCCTGGACAAGACGGCACCTCACAATCGGAGGTTCCTGCCAAGCCGCGGCGCTTTTACGGCTCGGTCGAGATCGACATGGTGCGGCCCGTGAAGGCGTTCGACGCGATCCTCATGGCGGTGGTGATGGAACTCCAGAGAACATCGGGCGCAAAGGTGAAGCTCACGTTGGAGATCGATGCGGAGGCCGCGGATGGGTTTGATGAGGCAGAAATCGGCGTTGTTCGAGACAACGCGAAGCAGCTGAAGTTCAAGGCCGAATCGACGGGGTTCGAGGACTAGCGTCAGGGGCCGACGAACCTGATCGGCTCCAACAATGGCAGATCAAAGGAGAAATTTCGAAGCGGCCAGGCGGATCGGGGGGCATTCGCGACTACCACACCGGGCCCCAGTTTGGGGCCAGTTCTGGCGCTATTTCAATGGCTTGAACCTTGTAGACTAAATCGACCAAGTCCCAAGCCACGGAGAGAAACCGCCACTGAGAGAGGGATTCTGGCGGTCGTTCCGCCTGCGCAGTATCAAGGTTCCGGCGAAAAACCGCGCAGAACCTGGGCTTTTTCAGCCGGCAGGGTCAGGGAGAGAATGGTTCGGAGGAGGTGCAGTGGCGTGGGGAAAGGAACCCACGTCCAACCTTCGCTGGCAATAGGAATTGTGTGATATCAATAGTTTGATCCGAGTTTGACTGCCGCTGTGGTTATTGGACCTCCTATGGTTCCCGCGTCGGCATCCGCCGTTAGACAATCCGGGGCAACCGTCCGACCTGTCCGCCATCCTGGTGGCCCACAGATTGCTTCTGATGGAAAACGCCAATGCCGAGGTCCTTGACGGTCCAGCGCGCCCGATACGTTACCCTGAAAACCACTGCTCACCTGAGCAATAATCCCTTCATCGAGTTGCCGGCAATGGCAACCCGAGCAGCCCGACCCAACTTACTATACCAACCGCTGGAACCGGGCCGGGCGTGACCCTGCTGCGACAACTCATGCTGAAGGTAAGAATTTCGTATGATGCCGCGCGTCCGCGTGAATGATCCGTCGAGCATGCCAACCTGACTACTCAGCGGCAACAACGCGCACCGTAGGAATGGAGTGCAGCTCACGGCGAGCCTGGCTTACAATTTGCCAGCCGCCCGCAAGGCCCAGCCCGCCCATGATGGCGGCGACGATCAGATCCGGCCAGCCAGTGCCGGTGCCAAAGACACCAATAGCCGCCAGCAGCACAGCAAGATTTCCGATGGCATCATTGCGTGAGCAAATCCATACCGAGCGCATGTTCGCATCGCCACCGCGAAAGCGGTAGAGAATGAGCGCAACACCGCCATTGGCGATCAAGGCGGCAAAGCCGATCACGCCCATCACTCCGGCTTGTGGTAATGTGCCATGCAGTGCATGCCAGATTGCGCTGCCAAGCACCCACAATGCGAAGACAATCAGCGTACTGCCCTTGAGGATGGCTGCCCGGGCGCGCCAGGCCAGTGCCATTCCGGCGACGCCGAGGCTGATGGCGTAGTTCGCCGCATCGCCGAAGAAGTCGAGTGCATCGGCCTGGAGCGCCGACGAACCCGCCGCCACGCCGGCGACGATCTCAGCCACGAAGAATCCGGCGTTGATGACGAGGGCGATCCAGAGCGAACGCCGCCAACCGGGGTTGTCCAGTGATTGCGCATCGGCACAATGGTCATCGTCGCAGCAAGCCATAAATCATCCTCGACCCAAGGGCGATGACGATTTATGAACCCTGTAGCAACTACAGGGTCAATAGATGACCGCCAACAGGTTCAAGATAGGCGACCTGGCCCGCACGACCGGTACCAAGGTCGAGACAATCCGGTACTACGAGCGAATTGGCCTTTTGCCGTCCCCCGCCCGCACGGACGGCAACTACCGGGCTTACGCAGGCCATCATCTTGATCGCCTGAGTTTCATCCTGCGAAGCCGCGATCTCGGCTTTTCGCTGGAAGAGGTGCGGGCGTTGCTACGGCTTGCGGACGACCGCGACCGGTCCTGCGCCGAGGTTGACCGGATCGCACGTGCCCATCTAGAGGAGGTAGAACGGAAGCTGGCCGATTTGATCGCGCTCGGCGCTGAGTTGCGACAGCTCATCGAGCAATGCCGCCACGGCACCGTCGCGGACTGCCGGATTATCGAAGCCATGGCACCCGTCCGGTAGACCGAGATGGATACGCTCACGGCTTTCGGATGGCGCTTATCGCGTTACCTGTTGGGAGCCTAGCTTTCGCCCTCGGCCCGACGGCGTTCACCGGCGGCGCTGGTCCGCCAGCCCCTTCTTCGTGCCCTTCGTGTCTTCGTGGTGGAGAATCGCGGAGCCGCGGTTCGTGGTGGCCCTACCCAATGGGGCTCTCCCGGACAGGCAAGGTGTCCTTGGTTACGTCCGCGATTTTCCACAACGAAGACACGAAGGGCACGAAGAAGCGAAGTTGCGGCCGTGCCACCGGTGGATTTGGTCTCCAAGCTGATGGAAACCGCCCACTCCCAACAGATAACGCGATAAGAGCCTTTCGGATTGTTCGCCGTGACCGCCATGCTGGTCTGCTACGCGCTGGAGGATCGCAGCCGGTGGTTCGTCCTTGCATTCGCGGGCGCGTGTGCATTGGGATCGGCGTATGGATTTCTTCAAGGGGCGTGGCCGTTCGGGGTCGTCGAGGCGATCTGGTCGCTCGTTGCCCTGCGCCGGTGGCACCAGTCCCGGCGGCTAACGGAATAGCAACCGAAAGCCCGCAAACATGAGCACGATCGCTAGAACATAACGTGTGGCACGTTCCGACATCCAGCGCAGGCCGATGGACGACCCCAGTATCGCTCGGGTGAGCGCACCGGCCGAGAAAAGGACTGTGTCCGCCGCAAATCGCTGTCCAGCCAGAAGGGCTCCTAGAAGGCCGACCACGGAGTTGCAAAGGATAAACGGAGGTGAAAGCGCCGCCGTCGCCCTGGGCAAGGCCCAGCCGAAGGCGATGACCACCGGCATCAGAAACACGCCACCGCCGACACCGGTAAGCCCCGAGACGAAGCCGATGCCCGCGCCCGCAACGGCCGCCGTGACAGGGCGTACAGGACGCAATTCGCCCCCGTCGGCAGAACGCCTGACAATCATCAACGTGGCTGCGGCGACCAGCAGCAGGCCGGTGAGCGCGAAGTATACGTGACCGTCCAGCACCAGCAGGCCGCCGACGAAGGCCGTGACCAGCGATGGAGCCGTAACGTTCAGCAGCAGCGCGCGGTCGATGGCGGCCCTGCGGTGCAGCTGCCAGGTCGCATAACCGGCGGCGATGATATTCAGCAGAAGCGCGGTTGGGCGCATCTCGGTGGCGGGGAACGCGGCGAAGGCCATGATGGCGAGGAATGCTGTCCCGCCAGCCTGTCCGGCCGCGGCGTAAAGCAGCGACACGACGCCGATCAGGCCAGCGACAAGGAACGGATGATCCACGGCGATGTTGTCCGATAACCGGTGTTGCGAAGCGTTGGCGGCGGCTCATTTCTTACACAATACCGGAACGCCTCTCACGCCCCTCTCGCGGAAACCCACGTCACCGCCGGTCGGTCCCGACCGCGACAGCCGGATCGCCGCGAAACGGCTGCAACAGCATGCGGTGCAGCCACAACTCGCGCGGATGGCGGAAGCGGTCGATGCCGATCATCATGCGGGCGTGCCCCATGACGGGTTGCGCGCGATAGGTGCCGAACAGATGATCCCACCAAGGCAGGTTGAAGCCGAAATTGCTGTCGGTTTCCTGCCGTTCCATCGAGTGGTGCACGCGGTGCATGTCCGGCGTCACCACGACGAGGCGCAGCCGGCGATCCAGCCCAAGCGGCAGGCGCACATTGCCATGGTTGAATAGCGAGGTCGCGTTCAACATGATCTCGAACGCCAACACAGCGAGCGGCGGCGCGCCAAGGGCAGCGACGGCCACAAGCTTGATCGCCATGGAGAGGAGAATTTCGCCCGGATGAAACCGCAGCCCTGTCGTCACGTCGAACTCAAGGTCCGCGTGATGCATGCGATGCAGCCGCCACAGTGCGGGGACGGCATGGAAGGCCACATGCTGGCCGTAGATCGCCAGATCGAGCAGGA
>Ga0082335_1005273_pt1 | contig 18093 bp, 14 predicted proteins | sample Subgrocontami58m_FD_72375 | JGI IMG/M metagenome (GOLD analysis project Ga0082335, IMG submission 72375) | Subsurface groundwater microbial communities from S. Glens Falls, New York, USA - GMW37 contaminated, 5.8 m (SPADES assembly) (version 2) ... | reverse complement strand
GTCTTCGAGGAGCTCGCGGTCGCCGAGTTCCTCCGCATCGTCTCGATCACGGGTCTCGGCGCGGCCACGGTCCGCGAGGGTCGCTCGTTCATGAGCGGCCGGATCGGCGAGGCGGTGACCGGGCCGCGCTTCACGCTCCACGACGATGCGCTCGACCCCCGCACGCTCGCGATCCCGTTCGATGTCGAGGGCACGCCGAAGCGTCGCGTGCCGCTCGTCGAGGCCGGCGTCGCGAAGGGTCCGGTGTACGACCGCGTCGCGGCGCGGACCGCCGGCGAGCGATCGACCGGCCACGCCGCCGACCGGCGCCGCTACCAGCCGGGTGGGCACGCCGGCAACCTCACGATGGCCGGCGGCACCGCGACGCGGGACGAGCTCATCGGCGCGGTGCGGCGGGGCGTCCTCATCACGCGCTTCCACTACACGAACTCGCCGGATCCCCGCCGCGCGACGATGACGGGCACCTCGCGCGACGGCACCTTCCTCCTCGAGGACGGCCGGGTCACGCGCGCGCTCGCGAACGTCCGGACGACGATGAGCGCGCTCGACCTCTTCGCGGGGATCGAGCTGCTCGGCCCGCAGCGCCTCGTCCGCGACTGGTGGTCCTCGAACGGGATGGGCTCCGTCGTCTGCCTCGCGCCGGCGATGAAGGTGAGCCGCGTGACGATCACGGGGTCGAGCCCTTTGTAGTCGGTCGCCGCCGGCTCACTGCGCCGGGAGCACGGCCGCTGGCCCGTCGGAATGGTCGCCGCCTCCTCGCCGTCGACTCCCTCGGGACGGTCGGTGCGCATTGCGCACCTCCACACACTCGCCCCGGCGCATCTGGGCAGAATGGCACAGGTGGGTAGGGCGAAGGCGGTCATCGCGGTCTCCGTGCTCGTGGGCGCGACCGTCGCGCTCTCGGTCGCGGGGAGGCCGGGTGCGGACTACCGGCACAGCGACTTCTTCCAGTTCTGGGTCGCGCCGCGACTGCTCCTCGAGGGCGCGGATCCCTACGACCCGATCCCGTGGGCGAGCATCTACGCGCGGGAGGCCGCAGCACCGATCGCGAGCCCGGTGTCCGCCACCGGCCGCTTCGTCTACCCGCTCTGGACGGCGGTGCTCCTGCTGCCCCTCGGCGCCCTTCCGCTCGGCGTGGCCGCCGCGGCGTGGCTCGTGGCGCAGCTCGCCGCCGTCGCGCTGGCGCTGCGCACGCTCGTCGGGCTCGTCCACGGAGGCCGTCGCGAGGCCGTGCTCCTCTTCGGGCTTGCCGCCGCGTTCCAGCCGGTCTGGCTCCTGGTCGGCGGCGGGAACCTGACCGGCTTCCTCCTGGGGCTCTTCGTCGCGGCGCTCGCCGCGGTGCTCGCGCGCGAGCCGGTCCGCGGAGGCCTGGCGCTCGCGCTCCTCGCGGTCAAGCCGCATCCGTTCATCGTGGCCGTCCCTGCGCTCATCGCCGCCCGACCCGGCGGCTGGTGGCTCCTCGTGCGGTCGGCGCTCGTGACGGTCGTGGCGCTGCTGGCGATCACGATCCCCTTCGGCCCCGGCTGGATCGGCGAGTGGCTCGCCTCCGCGCTCGCTCTGCAGCAGACGACCGGCAGCAATGCGACGGTCTGGACCATCGGCCGCGTGGCGCCGGGTGGTCCGATCGTCGCCCCGCTGCTGGCACTCGGCGCGACGGCACTGCTCGTGGTCTGGTGGCGGCGCCGCGACCGCGAGCCGCTGACGCGCGTCGGGGGAGCGGTGCCGGTCTCGCTCTTCCTGGCGCCGCACGGCTGGAGCTACGACCACCTGCTCCTGCTGGTGCCGCTCGCCGTGATCATCGGCGGGCTCGCGCCGCTCGACGCGGGACGCCGCGGCGCCGGCCTCGTCGCCGTCGCGGTCCTGGCCGGCGTGCTGCCGTGGGCGCTCTACGGCATCGCGCTCGGTCGCGGCGGTGAGGAGTGGAGCGCCCTCCTGCCGCTCGCCTTCTTCGGCCTGCTCGTGCTGGTGGAGCGCTGGCGGCGAGGCGCCTAGTTCGCTCGTCCCGACGCGAGCGCGTAGATGAAGCTGACGAGCTGCCAGCGCTCGGTCTCGGAGAGCGTCTCCTGCCAACCCGGCATCGCGGTCCCCGCGACGCCGGTGCTGATCCAGTAGTAGACCTCGCCCGGCGCGTGGAGCGGTACGTGGAATTGGAGGTTGAACGGGCGCGGGTTGAGCGTGAACGCCGCCGGCCCGTCGCCGAGCGCCCGCGGCCCGTGGCAGATCGCGCAGCTCTTCTGGTACGTCGCGCGGCCGGCGTCCCACGACTCCTTCGTGTCGGGGACCGGGTTCGTCGCGAAGCGCGCCGTGAGCGGCACCGGCGGGGTGGGGACGTTCGGTGCGACCGTATATCCCACGACGAGCGCGACCGCCGCGAAGCCGGCGAGGACCCCGACGGAGATCGCGCTCCGGCGCGCGGGCATTCCCTGCCGGCGCGACCGCCAGGCGAGCGCCGCGAAGATCGCGGCCCCGGCGAGGAAGAGCAGCGCGGTCTGCTCGAAGCCCTGGCGGCTGATCGGGAGGATCAGGCCTTCCCCTTCCGGCGCGACCAGAAGTACAGGCTCACGAAGACGATGAGCGGGAGACCGAACTCGACGAACTCATCGAGCCAGGTCCCCGTCGCGCCGTGGGCGAGCGCGATGGCCGCGGGCGAGGCGAGCATCGTCGCCAAGCCTAGGGCTCAGCGCGACACCTCGAAGCCGTACGTGAGCGACACCTCCGCGTCGAGCGCGACCTTCGCCTGCCAGGTGCCCGCCTCGAGCGCCGCGACCTGGAAGACATACCGCCCGGGACCGGCCTCGCGCGCGACCAGGGCGCCCGCGGGTGCGGGACCCTCGAAGGTGAGCGTCGGCGTCTTCCCCGGCACCGGATCGCCCTTCGCGTCCACGAGGATGAGGTCGATCGTGAGCGGCGCGGCCGCGGCCGGGAGCGCGGGATCGGTGAACACGATGGCGGTGTAGGGTCCCGCGGGGATCGCGCGCGCGGAAGCGCCCGCGCCGCCCTCCGGTGCCGCGATCGGGACCGTGAAGACCGTGCGCACGTCCTCGCGGCCCGTGCGCCGGACGATCGACTCGACGAGCCAGGTGCCGAACATCGCGGTGGGGCTTCCCTCGGCGACGTACTCGCCGGGGGCGCGCTCGACCGCGACGAGCTCGGTCTTACCCATGTCGTGCTCGACCATCGTGAAGATGAGCGCGACCTTCTCCGCCTTCACCACCGGGCTCAGGCCCTCGTGCGCCCGGAGCACGTAGCGGTTGCGGCCGGGCGTCGTCACCGGGACGAGGAGCTCGAGGCGGAGCCCCTCGACGTGTCGGGTCTCGTGGTACCCGGCCGAGGCGGTCGCCGGCGGCGGGTACGCGGTGAGGATCCCGGCGGCGACGAGGATGGCTGCCATGAGCGCGCTCTCGCCGAGCACGCCGCGGACGAGGAGCCGCCGCGCGCTGCCGACGCCGCGGCGCAGGCGCGGTCCCCAGACGAGGAGGTTGAGCGCCGCGAGTGCGAGCGTGAGCGCGAGGAGCGCGATCTTCGCCGTGAGCGCGATCCCGTACGGCGTTTCCCAGAGATCCTCCACGAGCACGAGCCGGTCGAGCGAGGCGAGCGCGCCGGTCGCGACGATCGTCGTCACTGCGGCCGCGGCGAGGAGCGAGAAGCGACGGACCGTCGCGCCGAGGACCCGCGCCTCCGTGTCGTCCCGCGCGGGGAGCGAGGGCAGGGCGACGGTCGCGAGCCCGGCGATCCCGCCGAGCCAGGCCGACACGGCGACGATGTGCACGAAGTCGAGGGCGAGCTCCTTCGGCGAGCCGGTCGCCGCGGCGTGCGAGACGAACGTGAGCGTGAGCGCCGCGCCGAGGCCGGCCGCGTACGTCACGAGCCGGCGCGTCGCGCCCGAGAGGCGCGCCGCCCTCGGCCCGGCGGTCTGCGCGCCGGCGATCGCCAGTCCGCAGAGCGCGCGGGAGGCGAGGAGCAGGCCGAGCCGGGGCGGCAGCCGCGCGCCCTGGTCCAGGCCGAGGAGCGCCGTGCCGAGCACGAGGAGCGCGCCGGCGGCGACGAAGGCGCGACCCTCCCGGCGGCGCTCGCCGTCGCTCGCGGCTTCCCGCACGAACGTCGCGAAGAGCGCGAGGCCGAGCGCGAGCGCGACACCGCCGAACGAGAGCGCGCGTCCCGCGAGCTCGAGCAGCGACGGTGCCGGCGCGGCGTTCGGCACGTCGGGGAGCGCGGGCAGCGGGGCGTCGCCGACCGCGAAGGCGAAGGTCCCCTTCGTCTCGTGGCCGTCCACCGAGGAGAGCGCGGTCCAGGCGACGAGGTAGCCGCCTTCGCCGAGCGGCCCGAGCGAGACCCGGAGCCCGTTCGGCTCGCCGGAAGCCGCCGGGTCGTTCCGGTCCACGCGCTTGCCCGACGCGTCGAAGACCGCGATCGCGCTGCCCCGGGGATCGACCGGCTCGCTGAAGACGACGCGGACCTCGGCCGGCGCCCTCGCGAGACGCGCGTCGGCGGCGGGGTTCGACCGCACGTAGTTCGCGTGCGCCGACGCGGTGCCACCCCCCACCGCGAGGAGGATGGCCGCGCCGGCCAGCGCGAGCGTCGCGCCCCGCAGGACGCGGCGCGCGAGCACGGGCATCAGCCCCGGCGTGGCCGGAGCGTGAGGCCGATCGCGACGATGCCGAGCGCGAGCCCGGCGAGGGCGAGGAGCCGCGACTGGTCCGCCGTGGACTGCGCATCGCCGAGCTTCTTCGTGAGGTCGGCCCCCGAGGGGACCTGTTCCGGGTACTGGAGCTTCGCAACGCCCTCGACGTCGTTGAAGCGGCCCGGGCCGGACTCGAACTTCTCGTCGACGTCGAGGCTCTCGATCTTCCCCTTGAAGCGGAAGATGTACGCGCCCTCCTTCGTGGGGACGAAATCCGCTTGGTAGAGGCCGGGGTTGCCGAAGACGGCGCGGAGCGGGAGAGCGAGCGGCTTCAGGCCGCCGGCCGCGATCTCGACCGACAGGGTCTTCTCGACACCCTCGACCGGCTTGGTCGTGCGCGTGTCGGTGATGCGGATCGAGGCCCCGTTCGTGCTGCCGGCGAACGCCGGCTCGCTGCCGAAGCCGACGACGACCTGGTACGGGCCGAGGTTGCGGCGCTCGTGCGCCGCTACGGGCTGGGCGAGCGCGAGCAGCGCCGTGACGGCGACGAGCATCGCGGCGACGACGGGTCTGGCGTGGGACATGGCACCCTCCTTACGCGGTCGTGGTCAGGCCGGGACGGATCGGAGGGCGCGTGCGCGCGGGGGAGCGAGGGGGAGCTCGGGTCGCCACTGGGACGGCCGGAGCGGTGCCGCGGCGAGCCGGGTGACGGCGCGGAGCGTCGGGCGGGGGAGCCGCGGCACGGCGAACGTGAGGAGCGCGAGCGCGAGCGCCGCGGAGCCCGCGGCCAGGGCGGTCTGGTCGAGCGAGAAGCGCTCGCCCCGGTAGAGACGGTCCTGGAGGCGCATCAGGAAGATCGGGAAACGGTACGCGGCAAGCACGTGGTCGTGGACCAGCCGCGTACCGGGCGGATCCACGTGCGGCGCGACGACGAGTCCCGATCCGGCGAGCGTCGCGCCGGCGACGGCGAGCGCGAACACAAGGGCCGCGAGTGCGCGCCGCATCCCGCAGAGGGTACGCCGCCGCGCTGGCCGGCGGATGCCGTCGCCACGCTGGCCGGCAGATGCCGCTGGTCGCGGTGCTGGCGAGCGCGTTCCCGCCGGCGGCAGCGGGCGCAGAGCCCGTTAGGCTCAGACGGTGAGCGCACTCGTCCTCCTGCTCGGTTTCGCCGCCTCCCTCGGTGATCTGGTCGGCGGCGCGGTCGTCGCGGCCCCGCGCCGGATCTCGGATCGCGCCCTGGGACTCCTCATGGCGCTGGGCGCGGGCAACCTCCTGGGCGTTTCGATCGTCGAGCTCGTGCCCGAATCCATCCATCAGATCGGCTCGAGCGCGCCGGTGCTCATCCTCGGCGGCTACCTCTTCATCCATTTCTTCGAGCACGTGTTCGCGCCGCACCTCCACTTCGGTACGGAGACGCACACCGAGGCGATCATCGATGCCCATGTCACGAGCACCGCCCTCATCGGTCTCACGCTCCACGCGTTCATGGATGGCGTCGCGATCGGCTCGGCCTTCGTGACGAGCCCGGCGCTCGGGATCATCGTGTTCGCCGCGATCATGCTCCACAAGCTGCCCGAGGGATTCACCATCGCGTCGGTCATGAAGGCGGCCGGGCGGACCCGCAGGTGGGCGCTCATCGCCTCGGGTGTGCTCGCGGTCGCGACCTTCTCCGGTGTCGTCGGCTCCTCGCTCATCGGGCCGCTCGCGCCGTACGCGCTGGCGGCGGCGACCGGCTCGGTCCTCTATGTCGGCGCAACGGATCTCATGGCCGAGGCGAACAAGGCCGAGGAAGGCATCCTCAACCCGGTGATGGTGTTCATCGGGATCGGGATGTTCTTCGGCGTCGTCGGTCTCGCGCGCCTCGCGGGCATCGACCTCTAAACTCGACTTGTTGAAGGCGCGCCGGCGCCGCAGGAGGCTTGCTTGGCACTCGTCAGTCCCGACATGACCATCGCCGACGTCACGCAGCGCTGGCCCGAGAGCGCGCGGATCTTCGCCCGCCACGGGCTCTCGTGCGCCTCCTGCGCGATCAGCAAGAGCGAGACCGTCGCGCAGGGCGCGGCCGGCCACGGCGGCGGGCGCGTGAACATGGACGAGCTCATGCGTGACCTCAACGTCCTCGCGGAGACCGGGAAGCTGCCGGCGAACCTCCCCGAGGCCGGCGCGGTCGCCGGCGGTGCGCACGGCGCGCCGAAGGGGATGGCCGAGCAGAAGGGCGTCAAGCACGTCATCGCGGTCATGAGCGGCAAGGGCGGCGTGGGCAAGTCGCTCGTCGCCGGGCTCCTCGCGGTCGGCCTCAAGCGCCGGGGCTTCAGCGTCGGCGTGCTCGACGGCGACATCACCGGGCCCTCGATCCCGCGGATGTTCGGCGTCAGGGAGAAGCCCGCGGTCAAGACCGGCACACAGACCCTCGTGCCGCCGGCGTCGCGAGGCGGCATCCCGATCATGTCGATGAACCTGCTGCTCCCGAGCGAGGATGAGGCGGTCATCTGGCGCGGCCCGATGATCAGCGGCGCGATCCGCCAGTTCTTCAGCGACGTCGCGTGGGGCGAGCTCGACTACCTCGTGGTCGACCTTCCCCCGGGGACCTCGGATGCGCCGCTCACGGTCATGCAGGCGCTCCCGGTGGACGGCGTCGTGCTCGTGACCACGCCGCAGGCGCTCGCGACGATGGTCGTCACGAAGGCCGTGCGCCTCGTGAAGCAGCTCGGCGGAGAGATCACGGGCGTCGTCGAGAACATGTCGTACGTGCAGGGTCCCGACGGCTCGCGGATGGAGGTGTTCGGCCCGTCCCAGGGCCTCAAGCTCGTCATCGCGGCGAACGCCCCGCTGCTCGCGCGCATCCCGATCGATCCTGAGATCGCGCGGCTCTGCGACGCCGGCGGCATCGAGCAGTACGCGGGCGCCGAGGCCGACGAGCTGGTGGACAACTTCCTCGCGGTGGCCCCGCTGCGCGCGCCCACGGTCGGCGCAAGCCACTAGCCGCCATACTGGCGCCCGAGTGGGCGCCTTCCGCATCGACCGCGCGGTCGCTTGGCTCTACGGCGCGACGATGGTCGCGAACGTCCTCTCCTTCGGCTACCAGTTCGTCATGGCGCGCCTCCTCGCGCCGCCCGAGTACGCGATCCTCACGGCGCTCTTCGGCTACCTCATCCTCGAGGGGATCGGGACCCAGGTCATCCAGTCGGCGGCGGCGAAGCTCGCGGCCGGCTACCGCGCGCGCGGCGAGGAGGCGGCGCTCCACGCCTTCACCCGACGCTGGCTCCGGCGCATCGCGCTGGTCAGCGGGCCCCCGGCGCTCGCGATCGTCGTCCTCGCGGCCCCGATCGGCGGCGCGCTCGCGCTCCCGCCCTTCACGATCGCCCTCCTCGGCGCGGCGCTCTTCGCCATCGGGCTCCTCACGCTCACGCAAGGACTGCTCCAGGGCCTCCGGCGCTTCGGCTGGCTCGGGAGCGTCCTCCTGCTGCAGGCAGCCGTGCGGCTCACGCTCGGCGTCGCCCTCGCGATCGCGGGGACCGGTGTCGCCGGCGCGTTCGGCGCGGCCGCCGCCGCGCCCGTCGTCGCGGTCGTCGTGACGCTGATCGCGCTCCGCCCGCTGCTCCGCGCGGCGCGCGGGGTCGTGCACGAGGTCGCGCTCGCGCGCTCGGAGACGCGGTTCTTCCTCCTCGCCGCGGTCGTCCTGCTGGCCTTCGCGGCGCTCACGAACCTCGACGCGCTCCTGCTGCGCGCGCTCCTCACGCCGGCGGAGGCGGGCGCGTACGCCGGGGCCATCACGCTCGGCAAGGTCGTCCTCTTCGCACCGGTCGCGGTGGGCTTCATCCTCCTCGAGCGCACCGCGCGGGCGCACGCGAGGGGCGAGGAGACCGAGCGCGCGCTCTTCCTCGGGCTCGGGTTCGTTCTCGCGACGAGCGGCGCGGCGACGGTCGCGTACCTCGTCGCACCGTCGTTCTTCGTGACGCTCGTGGTCGGCGCGCAGTACCCCGGCGCGGCAGCGCTCGCCGGCCGCTACGGCGTCGCGGCGCTCGCGAACGCGCTCCTCTCGATCTGGATCGCGTACTTCGTCGGTCGGGGAGAGATGCGCATCGGGATCCTCCTCGCCGTCGCGGTCGCCGCGGAAGCGGCGCTGCTCCTGCTCGTCGCGCGCGATGCGCTCGGAATGGTCACGGTGGTCCTCGCCGTGGCGCTCGGCACCCAAGCTGGAGCGATCGCGACCTTCTTCCTCCAGCGTGGCGGCGCCGACCCAGCGCGCACGTGACGGACCGGACGGATCCCTCGAGACCTACCCTCCGCCGATGACGCGCCCGCTGGCGCTCCTGCTCGCGACCGCACTGCTCTCGGTGGCGAGCCTGCGCCAGTCGCTCGCCGGCGGTCCCCCCGATGCCGGGTTCGCGGTCGCGGTCGGCTTGGCCCTCGTGGTCACGCTCGTGCCCTCCCGTGCAACGGGTGCGCGTGGTGGGTGGCCGGAGACATCCCACTTGCGTCGGCTGGGTCCGGTCCTGCTCATCCTCGCGGCGACGGCGGCCGTCGTGGACCGGCGGCTCGTCGTCTCGTCGCGCGGGCCGGCGCCGGACGAGCTCATGCTCGTCGTCCTCGTCGTGGCGCTGCCGGTCCTTGCGCTCTTTCGCGTTCCGGCGCGCCTTCGCGAGACGATCGCGATCGGCCTCACGCTCGCGACGTACGCCCTCGTCTGCGTCGCGCTCATCGTCGGCAAGCCCTATCACGTAGACGCGGTGATCGCGCCGCACCGTGCGGCGGAGCTGCTCCTCGCGGGCCGCGATCCGTACCGCGATTTCGACCTCCTCGAGGCAGCGGCTCGCTTCCAGCTCGATCCCGAGCTGGTCACGCACTTTGCCGACGGCACGCAGGTCCGCCTCTACGACTACCCCGCGCTCTCCTTCCTGGCCGTCGCGCCGTTCGTCGCCGCCGGCGTCGGCGACCTGCGCTGGATCTACCTCGTCGAGCTCCTCGCGCTGGCGCTCGTCGTCGGTCAGCGTGCGCGGGGCCGCTGGCGCCCGCTCGTGACGGTGGCGCTCGTCGGCAACCTCGTGATCACCCGCCAGTACGTGCTCGCGGGGATCGATCCGTCATGGGTGCTCCTCGTCGCGCTCGGCTGGCTCGCCCTCGGTCGGCGCTGGCCGTCGGCGCTTGCGCTCGGCCTCGCGGTCGCCGCGCGGCAGACGGCCTGGTTCGTCGCGCCCTTCTACCTGCTCGAGGTCTTCCAGCGTTTCGGCCGGCGCGAGGCGCTGCGGCGCGCCGCCATCGTGGTCGCCACCGCGCTCGCGCTGCATCTGCCGTTCCTCGTCGATGCTCCAGCCGAGGTCGTCCGCGGCGTCTTCACGCCGCTCATCGGCGCGCTCGAGCCCGATGGCGTTGGGCTCGTGCGGCTCGGCCTGAGCGGCGTCCTGCCGCTCCTCCCGCACGAGGCCTACACGCTCTTGGCGGTCGCCGCCTATGCCGTCGTTGCCATGCTCGCGCTCCACCGTCGCGGTACGCGCTCGGGCGGCCCTGGCCTGGCGCTGGCGCTCGCGCCGCTCTACGTCGCCTGGCGCTCGCTCCAGTCGTACTTCGCGTTCGTGCCGCTGCTCGCGCTCGTCTCGGATGCGGGTTTCGCTCGATCGACGCGCGACGGATCGGCCGGGGACCCCATACGATCGACCGAGCACGACCCCCAGGAGGTGCGCCGATGACCGTCCCCAAGGAGCTGCTCGAGATCTTGGCCTGCCCGGTGGACCACGCGCCCGTGCGCGAAGACGACGAGCATCTCGTCTGCGGCGCGTGCGGACGTCGCTACCCGGTCCGCGACGGGATCCCGGTCATGCTCGTCGAGGAAGCCGAGGCGCCGACCGCCTGACCGCGGGCTAGGGCTTCGCGGTGCCCCCGATGACGAGCTTCCCGTCCACGACCTGCAGCTTGCTCACGTCGATCGGCAGTCCCAGCTTCGCCGGATCGATCGCCTGACCGATCTGCGCGTTCAGCTGCTGCTTGATCGCGTCGGGGAGCGGCAGCGCGCCGGTCTGGATCTCCTTCACGATGATCTGCACGGTGCCGTTCACGATGGTCGGCTGCGCGACGACGCCGATGCTCAGCGGGACCCCTTGGACCGTGACGTCGGAGGTGGCGATGACATTCCCGCCCTGGAGGTGCACCTGCGTGTTCGTGCCGACGATCCCCGCCGGGTTCGGCTGGCTCGCGACGATCGAGACCTTGCTCGTGAGCTCCTCCTCGCTGAGCGAGATCTCGACCGGGACGGCCTTGCCCGTCCGCTTCGCCTCGGCGGCGGCCTTCGCGAGATGGTCGACCTTGTCGTCGAACGATCGGGCCGCGGTCCCGCTCACGGTCACGGGCCGCAGATCCCGACCGACCGACGGCTTCTGCTGGGCGAGGACGGCCGCACCGCCGACCGCGACGACCGCGAGGACCACGAGCCCGAGGAGGATCTTCACACTCGCGAGTTTAGGACGCACCGGAGCGCCTCTCGCGGCCCGGCCGCCGCTGGGTGACAATGCGCTGACCAGATGAGCGGCGGGAGCGTCGGTGCCCGGGCGCAGATGCCGGGTGACGCGACGGGTTCGGTCACGCTCGCGCGGGTGCTGCCCGGGCTCTTCCCGCCTGCCGCCGCGGGTCTGGCGGGCACCGAGCGGCGGATCGTCCTCTGGCTCGTGGTCCTCGTCGGCGTGCTCGGCACCGCCGTCGCGCTCGCCGGGGGTCAGGCGACGATCCAGCAGAGGCTCGCGCTCGCCTGGGCCGGCGTGGCCATCGCCTGCGCGGTCCCCTGGCACCGCCTCTCGCGCGGCGCGTTCTCGGTGGTCCCGCTGGCGGTGACCGCGTGGACGGCGCTCCTCGTCCAGGCGACCGGCGGTGCAGCGAGCCCGTACTCCGGCGTGTACTACCTCGCGGTCGTGCTCGGCGCGGTCGTCGTCCCACCGCTCTGGCTGGGGATCGCCGTCGGGGCGGTCGCCGCCGCGGCGAACCTCGCGCCGGTCGCCTACGCGGCGACCGATGCCCTCGAGCGGAACGAGCTCTTCGTCCGCGCCGGGCTGCTCCTTACCTCCGCGTCGTTCGCCTCGTGGCTCACGCACGAGCTCACCCGCGTCGTCGTCATCGCGTCCACCGAGCGCCAGGCACTCGGCCACGAGCAGGACGTCGCCACGGAGATGCGGCGTCTCCAGGGGCTGCGGCAGGAGTACATGGCGGTGATCGCGCACGAGCTGCGGAACCCCCTGATCGCCGTCGGGGCCGCCGCACGCGTCGTCGCCAAGGACGTGCAGGGCCGTCCGTCCGAGGCCATGGCGAACGGCATCGTCCAGGAGATCCGGCACGCGCTCGACCTGCTCGACGGGCTCACCGACGTCTCCAGCCTCGAGTCCGGTCGTCTGCGCATCGTGCTGCGCCCCACCGAGCTCACCGGCCTGATCCGGTCGACCGTGAACGGCCAGGCGCCCGAGCACACCATCGGTCTCACCGGGGTCGAGCAGCCGATCGTGGTGCTGGCGGACGAGGCGCGGATCGCCCAGGTCATCCGCAACCTCGTCGGCAACGCCGCGAAGTACTCTCCGCTCGGCACGACCATCGAGGTGCGCGCCGGGCTCGGAGCGGATCGCCGGAGCGCGATCGTGCAGATCCGCGACGAGGGACCCGGCATCCCGCCGCTCGAGCGCGCGCAGCTCTTCGAGCGCTTCTCGCGCCTCTCGACCGCCGGCGCGACCCGCGGCTCCGGCCTCGGCCTCTACATCTCGCGCGGCATCGTGCGCGATCACCACGGCGATCTCACGGCGGACTGGCCCCCCGGCGGCGGCACCGTCTTCACCTTCAGCCTGCCGCTCGCGAGCGACGCGACGCGCTGAGCGCACGGGCGCAGGCACTTGGCCGGTGGTAGCGTTTCGCACGACGTGGTGGTGACCAAGACCGCGACCCGGGTGCAGATCGTCGACGACCACTTTCTGTTCGCCGAGGCGCTCGGCAGCGTCATTCGGGACCTTCCCGACTTCGAGCTCGTCGGGATCGCGGTGACCGGGCCGCAGGCGGTCTCGATGGCCCAGGAGAAGCAGCCCGAGGTGATCCTGCTCGACTACCACCTCCCCGGATACACCGCCGATCAGCTCATCCCGCGCTTCCGGAGCGTGTCGCCGAGCTCGCGGGTGGTCATCCTCACGAGCGACACCTCGGCGGCCAGCCTCGTGAGCGGCATCCAGGCCGGCGTGTCCGGCTACCTCACGAAGGACCGCGCGCTCGACGACGTCGTGCAGACCTTGAAGAAGGTGAGCACGGGGCAGAACCTCCTCACCGACGAGCAGCTCGCGCAGGTGGCGCCGGCACCAGGCGAGGGCGAGCAGGTGACCCAGCGCGAGGTCGAGATCCTGCGGCTCCTGGCCGAGGGCAAGGACATGCTCGCCATCGCCGAGGCGCTCACGATCAGCGCGAACACCGTGCGCACGCACCTCCAGAACATCTTCGCGAAGCTCGGCGCGCACTCGAAGCTCGAGGCGGTGGTGATCGCCCGCTCACGGGGGGTCATCCGCTGACGGTGAGCGCCCGCTAGCAAATCCTGCTGACGGCGAGTGCCCGCCAGTGAGGTGTGCTGAACCTGGCACGCCGTCTACGACGAACGTCGTAGACGGGTCACGCAGGCGCCGTATTCCCGCTGCGCGTTCACCGCCGGACCATTCCTCTCTGCATGGCTGCCCGATCGCCGACGCGGATCCTCGTCGCGATCGGCCTCCGAGCCGTTCGCGAGGCGGTCAGCATCACGCTGTCGCGTCAGCCCGGCCTGCAGGTGGTGGGCCAGGCCGACGACACCTCCGCTGCCGTGGGCCTGGCGAGGGAGCTGCGGCCCGACCTCGTGCTCCTCGACGAGCTCCTGCCGGACTTCTCCGACATCGATCCTCTGGTCACCTTGCCAGAGGATCTGCCGAGCGCCCGGATCCTCTATCTGGCGCGCGACCGGGTCGCCGCCCGTACGGTCCCGACCGGCGCCGATGCCGCCACGCCGAAGGACGCGACGCTCGAGGAGCTCCTTGCGGCGATCGAGCGAGCCATGGCGGTCAGGCCGGAGAAGGAGACGAAGCGGAAGGCCGGCGGCGCGCTCCTCGTGTTGCTCGCGTTCTGGCTCGCGTTCAGGCGCTCGCGACGAACGATCGCCGCGGCAACGCTCGTGGCGGTCCTGCTCATGGGGCTCGGCCTCTGGCAGCTCTTCGCTCCGCGGCCGCAGGGGCTCAGCACGCTGACCATCTTCGAAGGCGTCGTGCAGGTTCGGCGCCAGGGCGGCACCTTCGCGCCGGCGGCGACCGGCGACCTCGTGCGCGAGGGCGACTCCGTCAGGACGATGATCGGCGCCCACGCGGTGGTCACGTTCTTCGAGCGATCGGTCGTGGTCTTCCAGCCCAACACCCAGATCGACTTCAGCCGGTTGCGCATGCCGCGCGAGAGCGCCATCGACGTCGCGATGCTGCAGCCGTACGGCACCACCTGGCACGTCGTCCATGACGATCTCGCCAAGGACGAGCACTACGAGGTGCTCACGCCGCAAGCAAGCGCGACGGTGCGGGGCACCTCGTTCAAGATCGGCAAGCCGAAGATCGAGTGCGACCTGGATTCGCCGGTGCTGACCCGAGGCTCCGTGCCGGCGGGCTCTCCGCCCCCGCCCTCGTCCGAGACGACCGTGATCACGACCGAAGGCGTCGTCACGGTCGGCTCGCTCGGCACGAAGAGCACCGCCGCGGTCTCCGCCGGCGAGATCAACCAGATCAGGTCGAAGGACCTCCCGCCTCCCGCGTCCGCGCCCTACGAGGTACCGGTGCTCACCTACATCCTCGAGGCGACGCGGAACGCCGTGGTCGTCGACCGCACGGGCAAAGCCACCGGTATCAGGGATGGCCAGGTCGTCCGCTTCATCCCGCAATCCACGGTCGAGCAGCAGGACGCGCGCGTCATCATCACGGTCCCCGGCGAGTGCCCCGGAACGTACTCGACCTACGTCGAGCCGCGCGACCCCGGCGCGCAGACGGTCACCTCCTCGGCGCAGCTGGTGTCGGCGAAGGGCGAGGTCCTGGGCACGACGACCGAGACGCGGCCGGTCATCGGCGGGGCGGCGAGGGGCGGCGTGACGGTGTCCGAGACCAAGATCGAAGCGGTCAGCGACACGGTGGCCCAGCGGACCGCGGCGCAGGTGGACGTCAGGTATCCGGAGGAGGGCATCCCCGGTCCGGCGGGACCGGCCGGCCCACCCGGCGCACCCGGCGCCGCCGGCGCGCCGGGGCCGGTCGGCCCGCAGGGTCTGCCGGGTCCGGTCGGCCAAGGTATCGCCGGGCCGCTCGGTCCTGAGGGACCCCCCGGTCCTTCCGGCTTTTCCGGTCCTGCCGGCCCTGCGGGCGGCGCTGGCGCCGATGGTCCTGCGGGACCGGCAGGTCCAGCGGGTCCCGCGGGGATCGCGGGCGCGCTCGGCCTCGCCGGGCCGGCGGGGCCCGTGGGACCGGCAGGCACGACCGGCGCGCAAGGGCCCACCGGCCCGACCGGTGCGACGGGAGCGACCGGTGCGACGGGAGCGACAGGGCCCGCCGGTTCCAGCAGCACCAACTGCGATTTCCTCATGCACCAGCCCACGACGAACACGGGCGCCGCCTGCACGAACAACCTCGTCAACCCGTCCGTCGATGTCCGAGCGCTGACGCTGCGCGGATCGACGACCCTGGGCAACCCGACCAACAACATCCTGCTCATCCAGAACAGCGACGCGACCGCCGACTTCTTCCACATCACGAACGTCGGCGACACCGTCGTCGACAGCGACCGGCGCTTCACGGTCACCGGCGGCACCGGCGTCCAGACCGGCAACCTCGCCTACATCGGCTCCGGGCCGACCAGCGGCACCGAGCTGAAGATCGACGCACTGGCGCTCACCAGCGGCCGGGCCATCGACGTGCAAGCGACCGCGCTCACGAGCGGCCGGGCCGTGAACATCAGCGCGGGCAACGGCATCACGACCGGCACGGCCCTCAAGCTGGACGTCGGCTCGTCGACGACGACGGGCGTCGTGCAGGGGATGGCGCTCGACATCACGAGCACCGGCGCCTTCGGCGTGGGTGGCACGGAGAGCCTCGTCCGCATCTCGAACACGAACGCGTTCACCGGCAACCTCATGCGGGTCCTCGCGAACAACACCCTGACGGGCACGGTGCAGTCGCTCAACGCGACCGCGCTCACCACCGGCAAGGCGCTCGACGTCGTGCTCGGCGGCACGTACGCGGGCGCCACCGACGGCACCGGCGACATCGGTGCCGTGCTCGTCCGCTCGGGCACGTTCACCGGCAACATCTTCACGGTGACCTCGACCGCGGCGACCACCCAGACCGCGACCTCGAACCTCGTGAACGTGTCGAGCGTCCAGACCAACGGGCGGCTCCTCTACGTGAGCGGGACCGGTGCCTACACCGGCGCCGGGATGGCCCAGTTCGAGAATCTCAACGCGCTCTTCAGCGGCGTGCTCGTTGGCGCGTCGACCGGCACGCCGACCGGCGCGGAGTCGGGGAGCCGTGCGATCAAGGTCGGCCTCGGTACGTCCGGCACCGGCTACTACGCGAACGCGGCGACCGGGTACGCCGGCAACCTCGCCGACCTCCAGGTCAACGCCGTCTCCCGCTTCTCGGTGAACGAGGCCGGCAACACGACCCTCGCCGGCACGCTCGCCGTCGGGCCGGCGGCGGCCGACGCGAACGCCCAGGCGACCGTCACCAAGTCGGGTTTCACCACGCTCCCGACCTCGGTGGCGACGGTCGTCGCGTTGGGGTCGAGCGACGGCTCGGCGACCGGCAGCTCGATCAGGGCACGGGGCACCGTCAGCGGCGGCCTCGCCGACGTCGGCGAGTACGTCCGCTTCGAGGGGGCGGCGGCGGACTACGCCCAGGGTGATCTGCTCGTTGCCTCGCCCAGCCAGACCGAGACGGTCGCCAAGTCCAGCGCCGGGTACCAGCCCAGCCTCATCGCGGTCGTGACCACCACGGCCGGGCTGCTCGCGGGCGGGGGCGACACGGGCATCAGCTACGACCCGAGCGGAAGGCCCACGAACCGCGTCATCATGGCCCTCGCCGGCCGCGTCCCGGTGAAGGTGTCGTCCGAGAACGGGCCGATCGGCCGCGGCGACTACCTCACCTCCTCCGCCACGCGGCCGGGCTACGCGATGAAGGCGACGCAGGCGGGGCGCACGATCGGCGTGGCGCTCGAGCCGCTCGCCTCCGGCGCGGGCCTGGTCATGACGTTCGTCAACCCAAGCTGGTACGACGGCGGCGGGAACGTCGCGGACGGGCGGACCTTCGAGGTCGGCACCTCCGCCAACACGCTCACCACGCAGACCGCGGCCGCCGTCTCCACCGGCGACGGTCTGACGACCGGTCAGGCGCTCGCGGTGAGCACCGGCGCCTCGACCTTCAGCACCGGCGCGGGCTCCGGCTTCGCGCTCACCGGCGGCGGCGGTACGCCGGGCGCCACCTTCGGCGGCCTCGACACGTACACCGGCGCGGTGAACGTCAAGAGCACCGGCAACTTCACCGGCACGCTCGTCGCGCTCACCGCGGACCGGACCACGGCCGGCACGGTCCTCGGCATCAGCGCGAACACGCTCACGACCGGCCGGGCGATCGACGTCCAGCTCGGCGCGCTCTACTCGGGCACGACCGCCGGCGCGGTGAACATCAAGGCCGAGGCCTTCAGCGGCACGATCTTCAACCTCACGAGCGCGATGGCCGCGAGCATCTCGACCTCGAAGCTCGCGAACATCTCGAGCGCGCAGATCCTCGGCCAGCTCCTGAACGTCTCGACCTCCGGCAGCTACACCGGCAGCGGCGTGGTGAGCATCGCCGCCGACAGCGCGACGACCGGCACCGTCCTCGCGGTCTCCGGCCAACGGCTGAGCGGCTCGGGCAAGGCGATCGCGGTGACGCTGCCGAACACAGCCGGCGGCACCGGGCTCGTCATCAACACCGCGGGCGCCTCGTACACCGGCAGCTTCGTGGACTTCCAGCTCAACTCCGTCTCGAAGTTCTCGGTCGACCAGACCGGCACGGTGAGCGCCGGCCAGGTCGTCATCACGAGCGCGGGCGCGACCGCCCTCGCGGTCGGGCCGAGCGGCGCGACGAACCCGGCCTTCACCGTGGACGCCTCGACCGCCGGCTCGGCGACCGGCGTCCAGGTGAGGTCGGCCGCCGCGGCGGGCGGCGCCGCGCTCTCGGTGACCTCCCCCGGCGCGGCCGAGAGCCTCGCGATCGACGCGAAGGGCACGGGCACGATCACCCTCGGCGGCACCTCGACCGGCGGGATCGTGCTCACGCGCGCGACCGGTGTCGCCAGCACGCTCACGGTGACGAGCGCGGGCGCGACCGCCCTCGCGGTCGGGCCGAGCGGCGCGACGAACCCGGCCTTCACCGTGGACGCCTCGACCGCCGGCTCGGCGACCGGCGTCCAGGTGAGGTCGGCCGCCGCGG
>Ga0082335_1005269_pt1 | contig 18100 bp, 24 predicted proteins | sample Subgrocontami58m_FD_72375 | JGI IMG/M metagenome (GOLD analysis project Ga0082335, IMG submission 72375) | Subsurface groundwater microbial communities from S. Glens Falls, New York, USA - GMW37 contaminated, 5.8 m (SPADES assembly) (version 2) ... | reverse complement strand
TTCTGAAGTGGTTCATATGCTTATTATACATTAAATTATTTCAACAACAAAATTTTATGTTTTAATCTTTCAGGCGGTTCAAGAAAAAGCATTGCTGACAGGGCAGAGAGAACAAATAATCGCTTTCCCTCCCAAACTCCACGGAAATTTTTAGTATTTCAAGTAATAGATGGATAATTATTTTTGACAATTATGGCAATAATATGTTCCCCTGCCGGCCAGGAAGATTTTTTTAATGCTTGTTTGGCAAACTTTACAGGGGTGTAGAGAAGGTGTGTTGGATATCCTTCATTTCAAATTATCTAACTGCTCATCTGTCAGTTCTGCTTGTCTAATAATTTTCTTCAGAGTTCCTTGAGGAACTGGTCCTGGGTGAACTGCCACTTGAGTCCATCTACCATCATGGTGGGTCAATCTAATATGACTACCCTTTCCTTTCCCCTTTTGAAACCCAAGTTTCTCCAAGAACTTAATCAGTCTTTGAGGTTTAACATTGCGGGGGAGTTTATTCATGCAAAAGCAATTTTAGCACCTTCAGGTAGTCTAACTTCGGTTGTAGTAACAGTTTGCTCCCTAATATTATCAATGGGAATCTCTTTGCCTTTTTCTACTAAACTTTCCAAAGCTAATTCAATTCCATCTTTAATACTTTTCAAAACTTCATCAATTGAGTCTCCATAATCTGCTATGCCCAATGTTGGACAATAGGCATTATAAACTGTTTTTTTGCCCATTTTTTCCGGTTCAATAATAATTCTGTAGTTTAAAACTTGTTTCTCCATGTTTATATTATATCACCTAAAATCCCCCACCACAACAGTTTATTTTTGGCATTTAGAACAAAAGTATGTTCCCCTACCGGCCAGGGAAATCTTTTTAATTTCTGTTTTACAAACTTTGCAGGGGTGTTTGTCTAGGCCGTAAATATTCTTGAGAAGCTACTGTAATCCAAAAGTTCCCCAGAACTCAAGGTTTAAGTTCTGCTTTGAATAGTGCAACGAAGAGGCTGGAAGACAGGATCGGCAATGTCAACTATGCCAGCATTAAAGTTTGGTCCATTCCACCAACGAAGATAAATACAGCTTACGAGCTCTAAACCAAAACTCCGTGCTATTTGAGTTGCGAGTTCATTAGCAACATTCGTCGACCCCGGCAGACTCCACCAGTCTCGTCTGACTCTTCCCGGATAAACAAGTGCTAAACCAAGAGCATCCCAATGATTCCCTTCTCGCCGACCTAGGACAGGTAACCTTCTTGCTTCTTCTGCCGTTATTGCTTGACGAGATCTGGGGAAAACCCAAGTAGTATAAAATTTATCAGGAGTTTCTATTCCTCTGGGATCTGACCACAAACCTGAATTACTTACTGCAAGTTCACCTGTCCCAAGCCTAGAAATTTCCACTCCGGCCCCCCTCTCAACAGCCTGTTGCCAAGTAAAACCTAACCCCTTAAACTGAGGTACAAGCAGGGGGAAAACCCCAGAAACATCCGGCCTTTCAGGAAATCCCTCCGGAAGTTGTCTAGCAAAATCTGTCCTGTTTATTCCTAGTGGTTCGGCAACCCGTTGCCATACTATTCCTGCTTGTCTTTGCAAAACCCTTTCTTCAACTTCTGGAGTCCAAATTTGTCCTCTCCCTAAAACACCCGGTAAATTATCTGCTTTGGCATGATCAGCCACATTTAAAAGTTCTTCTGCTAATCTGCCATAACCTGCAAACTGAGCTTTTTTGGCCAATCCTTCTATTTGCTGAACCATAATGAAGTACTTTACATATTTATAAGCCATTTGTCAAATTTTATTTCTGACAATGCTCACAATAATATGTTCCCCTTCCTCCCAATTGTATTTTCTTAATGATTGTTTTGCAAATTTTGCAGGGGTGTTTGTCCAAGCCATAAACCTTGGCATAGTCTAAAAAATAGCCTTTGTGGCCTTCGAGGTCTCTAAAATGAGCTCTGGTTGAACCTCCATGTCTGATACCCTCCCTTAATACTCCAACCACCCCACGGTACAAAGCCTGAAACTGTTTATCAGTTAATGTAGAAACCTTGATCCGAGGATCCAACTTAGCCGCAAAACAAGCCTCGTTACTATAAATATTCCCCACTCCTGAAACCACGCTTTGATCCATAATAGCTACTTTAACAGGCATGGATTTATGTTTTAAGAGATTAGATTTAAGAATTTGCCAAGTAAATTCTTTTTCCAACGGCTCCGGTCCCAAATTTTCTAGAAACTTTGCCCTTCCCGCTTCACCCTTCACCCTAACCATAATCCACCCAAACCTCCGCTGGTCATTAAAATAAAGTTTACTGTTATCAGAAAACTCAAAAATCACCCGTGTATGAGAATTTGGCATCTTCCCCATCATATCCTCTGTGGGATGACCCCCTATAAACCTACTGCCATCTTCGTAGATTAATTGTCCTGTCATTTTGAGATGAAACAAAAGAGTCATCAGCTGTCGGTCGTCAGTCGTCAGACTTTTTTTATTTTTAGTCTGATAGCTGATAGCTGAAGACTGATGGCTACTTATGAGATCTATCCCTAAATACTTACCTTTTCTCCAAACATTGAGTACTTTTCTACCCCTTATATTTTTTGGGTTACCAATGAATGATTTTGGGGACAAAACCTGAATGTCTTCAATAGTTTTGCCAATAATTTTTCTTTGCAGAACTAATTTTATGGTTTCAACTTCAGGTAATTCAGGCATATTTACAATAATTCCCTTAACTGTTCAACTGAAATTTTACTATCCTTGAGGATACTGGTTAAAGTTTTTCTTCTTAATGGTCTGTTGTGGTAAGGGACGCTGACACGCAACGCTCGGCTAACATTATACATGATATAGTGGCTTCCGCTGACATGATCCGTGGAAAAACCATATCTTTGCAAAGCTTTAATAATTTCTTTAGGTTTAACAACCGGTAATTTTGGCATTTAAGCTGAAGCCTGAATAGGAATATCAATAATGCTCATTAAACTTGGGCCTTGTTCTTCAGGAATATACTCATGATGTTTTTTCAAACTGGCAATGTAGCCGGAAATGGCATCTTTAACCATTTCCATAGCTTCCTCTAAAGTATTCCCTTCTGTCACACAGCCTGGCAAAGCCGGCACATGCACTACATACCCACCTTCTTCCGCAGGCTCAAAAAAAACAGTATATTTTAAAACTTTAGTAACTCTTTTCCCTAGCATAGTAAAAAAATTATACACTAAACACAGACAAAAGCACAATGCTCACAATCTCTGATATACTCAAAATATGTTAAATGAAAAATTTGTCATAGTAGGAGCAGTAATAGCCGCAATTGGAGGTTTAAGCTATCTAATTGACACTATTAAAGGAAAGGCTAAACCTAACAGAGTTACATTTTCTTTGTGGGCTTTAGTTCCACTTATTGCATTTGCTGCTGAAGTAAAACAAGGTGTTGGCATTCAATCTCTTATGACTCTTATGGTCGCGCTCTCCCCCTTATCTATCTTTATAGCGTCTTTTGTAAATAAAAAATCTGAATGGAAACTAAATAGTTTTGATCTTATATGCGGGGCTCTTTCTCTTATTGGTCTCCTGCTTTGGTATATAACAAAGGTAGGAAATATAGCCATAGCATTCAGCATCATAGCAGATGGACTTGCATCTTTACCCACAATAGTTAAAAGCTACAAATACCCTGAAACAGAAAATGTTTGGCTCTATTTAGGATATTCCATTAGTGCTGCTTTAACATTGCTAACAATAAATACTTGGGGCTTTGCCCACTACGGCTTTCCTTTTTATATCCTTATACTTTGTGGGACTATTTTCTCTCTTGTCCAATTCAAAATAGGGAAAAAGCTATCTAAAGATTAGAGTTTGCCCTGACGGGCAAGAGAGACTTTTCTGGAGCGTTCAAAAAAGGCTTTTTGGGCAGCTTCTATATTTTCTTCTTTTCCAATCCAGGTTTTTAGAGCTTCATCCTGCAAAGCTCTTCCATAGGAAAAAGATAACTGCCAGGGGCCACCAATTTTGTTAATAGCAGCCAGATTTTCCGTGGCTTCATCAGGTGTTTGGCCACCCGACAGAAATACAATTCCCGGCACTTGCTCCGGCACAACTGTTTTAAAAACTTCAATTGTGGCTTGAGCTATTTCCTCTGCACTTGCTTGGGCGACTAATTCTTTTCCGGAAATTACCATATTGGGTTTTAAAATTACCCCTTCTAAAACTACTCTGCTGGCAGCTAATTTTGCAAAAACCATTTTTAAAGTTTTACTTGTTACTTCTTTGCATTTCTCCAGATCATGATCCCCATCCATTAATACTTCCGGCTCAACAATTGGCACAATATCCTGTTCCTGACAGAGACTGGCATATTTTGCCAAGTTTTCGGCGTTTTTCTCAATAAGAGCATCTTCCTGACCTACAACGATAACTGCCCGCCATTTGGCAAACTTAGCCCCCAGATTCCTATATTCGGTTAAACGCTCGTTTAATCCATCAAGACCAGTAGTAACCTCGTCTACTATCCCCTGATCAACTTTAATGCCGGGCAAGATGCCTCTTTTTGCCAGATATTTTGGCACTGGTAAGCCATCAATTGATTGCCTAATTGTTTCATCATATAAAATCACGCCGGAGATAAACTCCTCTATTCCGGGAGCTGTAAAAAGCATTTTCCTGTAAATTAGATTTGTTTCGGGGTTGGATTGCAAGCCAATTTTGTCAAATCTTTTTTGAATGGTTTTAGAAGATTCATCAGCAGCCAGGATCCCTTTCCTTGGTGCTACTAATCTTTTAGCAATATCTTTTAATTCATTTATGTTCATTCCTAACTATCTTTACACCAGCTGAATCAATAGTCAAGGTTGTAACTTCTTTTTGGGCAATTGCCGGTAGATCAAACCATTTGTCATCTCCGGTAATAGCAGAAATTGAGACAAAACAGTCCTCAATTTTGCCAGAAACCAAATCATCAATCTTCCAGATTTTTTGGTATTTTTTGGCAATTTCAGGATCCGGGGACCAGCCTTTTCCTTCTCCCACGCCATCTAAAGCCTTGGCAGCTACAGCAGCCAATACTCCTTCTTCAAATCCCCCACTACCTATTACTAAATGAATGCCCTGCCTGCCGGCAGGCAGGCTTTTGTTGTGTTTTTTGGGATCCATGCAAGCCAAAACAGAAGGCAGAAAATCCCCTGCTTTTATTAAAATCAAATTTACCCCGAATTTTTGACAGACATTAATATAGTAAGCATTTCTATCCCTGTCCATCATTACCACATTAATTTGTGCAGGTTCAACTTTAAAAGTATCCACAACTTCAGCTAAATTCTCTTCAACAGGATTATTGATAGAAATCTTGTTTTTCAGTTGGGGCGGGCCAAAAAGTTTATCCATGTAATCAATATCATCGGGTGTTCCCATTAAACCTGAATGCGAAGAAACAGAAATTACGGAAACTGCTCCGGGAGAGTTTAGTTTGGCAGCTTTTGACCCCTCCACCACATCATTAACCATATCCAGTTTATGATCTCCAGAACCAAAAGTACCCATTAAAGTAGGCAAAGCTTCTCCGTATTGATGGATATGCTTTCTGCCCTCACTGCCAACCACTTCCAAAACAAAAGGAATATCTGTCAAAGCAGCATACATAGCATCAACTCCAGCTTGATCAATCAGCTTTTCCCTTGATTTTGATTCTTCCTCTGTTAAAAGATCGTCTTTGGAAAACCCCTTTTCTCTAATTAGTCTGGCCACTGAAATAGCAGTTAATTCTGTAGCACGGATGATAAAATGTTTAACCTGATCCATAATATGATTATGCAACTGCCTTAAAATACTTGCCGCGTTCTTCCATCGGAAAGATTTGATCGTAAGTTTCTCTATATATCCTTTTTATATTTAGTAAATATTCGCTATCCCGATATTTCCGGAGTATACTTCCTATATTTAAATTATAATCTATATTCTTCCGCTGTACACAGAAAGCCAGAAATTCTAAAGCGGTGAATGCCCAAGTAGAATCCAGTGTACGCTCTCCTTCACTGTCAAGAGAACGGACACTATCTAAATCAACTACTCTACCATCTAAAGTAATATTGTGATTATTTAAATACTTATGAAACCAACCATTTTTGTGAATTAGAGCAACATTTTCTGCAAGAGTCCTAGCAAACCATTCAATATATTCTTGGTCAGATATATTCTCTTTGCCTAATTCTTTTGCAACCAAACTTTTTGCATCTTCTAAGACTTGAGCTCTGTATTTAACCTTCTCCATCTCAGCAATCCTTGCTTTAGTCCCAAATGCTCGAACTTCTAAAACAGGATGGAAATCTTCATCAATGACTTTCTCTTTAACTGCTTCTTTAAGGTTCATCCTTCTTCCGTCAACAACTAATTCTTTTAAACCAATTATGCCCAATATTCTGTATGTCCTAATACCTGCCTGTAAAAACTGTTCACTTATATCATAATCGGGAAAGGCTGTATCCCTATCGACCAACCCATACAATCCACCTAGAGAATGTTTCCCACCCGGTTTCAATACCATAACCCCATCACCACCATGAATCATATTACCCACACCTTTTAAATCAATATCACGATAAACTCTCCCCTCTTTGTCTGCAAATAATACCCGCCCAATTACAGATGATCTATGATGCCCTTCTATATACTGCATGAGATGTTTACCACTAGTTACACCTGAATAATTACCAACTGCAGATTCAACAAACACTCCCAGAGGCGTCGGTTGCCCCTCTTTTAATTGTAAAGGAGTATGAACTTCGGGATTTACAAACAAGACTTCATTATCTACACGAGCAAATAATAATAGAGATCCACGCCTATCAATCTCAAAAGGTTCTTCTTCAGATGACTTTTCCATAAACTTTAATTCTTGTATATTTTATCATTTACTAACTCCAAAATTTCTTTTTTAAACCGCTCTTTGGAAAAGCGTTCAGCCTGTTTTCTACAATCTTCTGCTTGATAATTTTTAGGATCAAAACCTTCCAAAATTTTCATTAATTCAACGGCCGTTGCATTAATGAAATACTCGCCGGTTTTTTGATCTATAATTGTTTCCAAAAAACCTCCTGCTCTTGGAGCAATTACAGGAGTGCCGCAGGCCATAGACTCTACCGGCACAATGCCAAAATCCTCATCTTCGCTCGCTACAATAGTAGCCTTGGCCCCGGCATATAATTTAGCCAGTTCTTCATCACTCACCTGTCCCAAAAATTCTATGTTTGATTTATGATTTACGATTAATGATTTAAGATTTTGTAATTCAGGACCAGTTCCTACAATTTTAAGAGATAACCCTAATTCATCACATGCTTGCACTATGACATCTACTCCCTTTCCTCTCACCAACCTATTTACAGACAAATAATAGTCTTTACCCTTTATATTTGATACTTTATACTTTCTATTAATTTCTACAGGTGGATAAATCACCACACTTCCTCTTCTATAGAATTTTTTAATGCGCTGCTGAACATTCCTGGAATTGGCTACCAAAATATCAGGCCTTTGAGAGACCTCAAAATCATAAATCCTCAAAAAATGATTAATTATCTCTCCCCCAATCCTGGTCCACCAGTGCTTTTTATAATTATAGGAGGTGGTATAACCATATAAATATCTCGGGGGTGTATGAATATAACTTATGTGCAAAGCTTCAGGTTTAGTAATTACTGCCTTGGAAAAATAAACATTGCAGGAAGAAATAACCACATCATATTCGGACAAATCAAAGCTTTCAAACATCATGGGAGCAAAAATTCTAAAAGGAGAAACTAATTTATTAACAAAAGGCATTTTTTGCAACCATGAAGTTCTGATATCCCATCCGCCAGCTGGCGGACTAAATCTTTTGCCATTTTCTCCCATGGCATCTAAATTGACATATGCAGTAAAAATCGGAGCATCAGGCCAAATTTCATGCAAAACTTCCAAAACCCTTTCTGCCCCCCCATATTCTCGCAGATAATCATGCACTAATGCCACCTTCATAGTTCTGCTCCTTTACCCCGCGAAGTCTTGACGAAGTGGGGACCATATTCCCTTAAATAATCATGAACTAAAGCAACCTGCATGAGGTAATTGTAGCAGAATTAATGGCTCTTTTGCCCCAGTTGTTTTTGCAGTTCTTCCAGAGTATTTTTTTTAGCTTCCTCAATACTTTGACCCGAAGCTTTGGCAGCTTTTTTGATAGTTTCTTCGGTGATATTGTCCTGATTTCCCATATCATCATTGGGCATGCCGCATCCGCAGTTGTAACACATTAAGATTTCACCCCTCTTTCACTATTTTAATTAATTCCTCAAAACTTAATTTTGTGGGTTTAGAATCCGGCGCAGAAGATGAACCGCAAATTACCATATGGTGGGATTGGTGTAAAAACCAGGAAGCGCCGGGATCAATTGATTTAACTTTGTCATAAATTGGCTTTAAATCAATCTCAAATAAGGGAGTAAAAAACTGAACCGATTTGTATTTCGGGTTATACATCAAAAATAAATCAGCTTTCTGTCCCCTACAGAATTCACGGTCCACAGTTTCTGAAATTATGGCAATAGTTTTTCCAAATTTTGTCTGAAACTCCTTTGCCTTTTCCCAGTCTAAAATAGCTTGTTGTTTTCTATTTAAAACAAACAATATCCTGTCTAAAATTTTTTCTCCCAAAACTATTGCTTCGCTAGAACTCTTTATTGTTGAATCCCTTGATCTGATAAAAGCTTGCACAGAAAAATCATCAAACTTCTGCAAGGGCATTTTTCCCAAATCAATTAACCTACTCCATTCCACCAGTTCTTCAAAAGCTTTAAGTTCTGCTTCATCTTTAGGAGCAAGACCCTGATTTTTAATATCTTTCCATACCAGTGAAGTTGCGCAATCCTCCAAATCTCCTTTGTGCTCATCAAATTTTCCCCTACCAACCCCAAAATATATTTTATCATCAGAATCTGTTAGTCCCATATTGCCCTCATGGGCTGAAATAAACTCTAAACTGGCATCTTTAAAATCAGTATGGAATTTTTTAAAAAGCCAAATAGCAGCTATGTCATCTAAATGAGGGTTAATATGTGTAACTAAAATTTTCATGTTATTATGAAGTATAATACCATGAATCTGGCTAAAAAACTTGTTCTGGCACCAATTTTTCTGATTTTTTTTGCTTTACTTACTTCTCAACTGGCTCCTTTTTTTAAATCTTACGAAATAATTTTCTCTTTATCCTCAAACAGCCTGATCCAATTTATTGCTCTGGCTTTTCTTATTTTAATTAATGGTTTGATATTTAATCTATTTATTACATTTGCCCAAAACTGGAAAATGGTTTTGCCTGTAGCATTGATTGCATCTGCCTTACCAATGCTGTTTTTAACTCCCTTTTTAGGGTTGGTGTTTGGCTTGGGAGTTTTAATCAGTTTATCTTTAACTTACCTGACTCTAACAAATAAACTAAAAACATATTTAACATTTAATCCAAATTCTTTGATTTCCCCTTCCATAAAACATTTTATAAGTCTTTTTATATTGGTTTTCTCGCTCACTTATTTTTTATCCATTAATCAAATAATCCAAAAAACAGGTTTTCAGATACCTGATTCTTTAATTGATACAGCAATAAAATTAACTTCTGGGCAACAATCTGAACAAATCGGAAATATTATTCCCCAGATATCAAATGATCTAATCAAGCAAACAGTCAAAGATCAAATACAAAATTTAATAAAACCTTACTTAAATTTTATCCCTGCTATCTTGGCATTACTGCTATTTATTTCCCTCCAATCTCTAATTTCTATCATAAATCTTTTAATCCATCCCCTGCTTTGGATTATTTTCTATATTCTGGAAAAAACAGGCTTTATCAAATTTGTGGTGGAGCAAAGACCGGTTAGAAAAATGATTATTTAAACTTTTTGATTTTGCATGTTGCAAATACCTTTTCAAAATCATTATCAAATGTAGCTAGAAATTTAATTCTATCTTTTGGGATAACCTCTTAACGCCCCCAGATAACTTAGGCTCATGCTATCAACAAATTCATTAACATCAACTCCCCTAGAGAAGTGAAGCGATCGCAGACGCAATCCCAATTCTCCCAGCGTAGATAACATATAGCCATAAGTTTCAACACGTTCTCCAACTAACTCATCAATATCAACTAGGTTAAAACGACATGATGTTAAATTGATTAAAAGGGCTTTCGGCAGCTCCGTGGACAGAAAAGTTTTCTCCTGTTCTGCCATTGGGCGCCAGATAGAAAGTTGCCTAAGCATGATCAAAAAAAGCTGCATTTGGAAAATTCCAGTATAATGCACCAATTCCTGTCTAAGAGACAGTTTCCTATCTGAAACTGACCCGAGTGGCGGTTCAATTATCTCCAAATGACACCCTGTTTGTTTAGCCTGACGATAAATTCTTCCAACATCGATGGTAATATTAATCAGCCTCTGGGGAATAGTGTCTGGTTTTTGGCTCTCTTGATCGGTTCTTGCTCTCGCATGATTTATCATCAAAGGTAACATAGCTTCTCTAAATCTTAGTGATAAAGGAAGTGCTTTATTTAAGGCAGACAGCAGAACTTCTCTTCCGTCTTGTTCATTGGATAAAACAGGGAAGCTACCCAGATCTGATTTTCCCCTTGTATTACCTAATCTTTTTCTACCTTCTCTATCCGACTTTATATTTCTTTGATTTAAAGAATGTAGCCTTAAGGGAGACCCACTCTCTATAACTTCTCGTCTTTCTGTTTTTGAGCTCATACCTTATTACATTTTATACTGAATTTCAGGAAAATTCAAGTTTTATAGGTCTTCAGCGCGAAGCGCGAGCTTGCTCATTTCTCCCCAGTTGGGGCCCACCTTCAAATCAACCACCACTGACATTACAACGAATATACATTTTCCATAATCCACATTCTGGCTAAAGTTGTAGGACCAATGCCTTTTTTATGAGCTTTTAAACGAAGACTATTTAAAGTATTGGCATCCAGGCGAATGGTAATACCTTCAGATAAATTCTTGGCAACTTTGACTTTGACTGTTTTAAATTCATCTTGGTAATCAGCCAAATCATGAGTATCCCACCACTGCGCCATTTCTTGACGGCTTTTAAAATCAGGAATACGGTTTTTGTGTGTCATATGTTATCACCTTCTTTCTCTTGTTTATACAAAGATCTATCTTTTTTACTGGCTGTGTGTGCTGTAACAGGATAGTAAATATCTTTTCCTTCAGGATCAAGGATTACTCTAAGTATCCTGCCGGAATTAGTTGGACCTATCAATGCTGTTCGTCCCTTTTTACCTATCTGGACTAAAACATCCCCTTTAGCCATTTGTTCAACCTCATCTTGTGTTACATCATGTCTGGCTATGTGCTCTACATTCCAACTATCCCATACAAGCTTCTTAATATTTACCATCCATATTAATTGTAACGCAATGCGTTACAAAGTCAAGTAGCAATTTTTAGCAACAAGCATGGGATTTTTGGATTAAGGATGGCGTTTAACAAATTCTCTTACTTCTCTATTCCAAATTCGCTCTAAACGATTAACACCTATTTCACCTGATGGTGCCGTGATAATCATTGATGGAATACCCCAAGAACCATCCTCATATAATTCCTGCTCTCTAATTTGGGGGGTTCTAAATGCCTGACCGGCAAAATCCGAAAATAAAGGACAAACTGCCTGACGATAACCCAAATCTGTATCAGAGAGTAGTTTTTCATCTGGAGATTTCGTACCACAAAGTACCAGAATATGAGTCCCCCTTATCGCCCATCTTCTCCAGTATGGACAGATTTCTATATTTCTTCTCTCCATATTAAATCGCTAATGCTTTCATTTCTCCCCAGTTGAGGCCGGGTTTTAAATTTTTTCAAATTCTTTTTTAGTAATTTTTGATTCTCTTAAAATTGAACTAAAAGTACCTGTTTGGGAGTATAAATTTTAGGCATGAGCGTAGGGAAATTCCAGATCCACCGATCCGATAAATGATCTGTCTCCTGCCGGTATATCTTCTTTGTGAGCTTTTAAACTATCAAGATAAAGTTTAATGGCTTCTTTGGCCATTTTTTCAGCTTCTTTTAAGTTTTTGCCATAGGTAACACAACCAGGGAGAGATGGTACTGTAACAGTAAACCCTTCTTCAGGTTCCTCTGTATAAATAACTGTATATTTTAAAAGTTTCTTTTGGATCATAAAAATAGTATACCATAAATTTTTAGCAACAACATGGGATTTTTGGATAAAATTTTAGCTTGAAATCCTGAAAGAAAGTATCCTTTACATACGGAATCTATTACTTTAATCTAGCGAGCGAGCCTAAGATAAGGGATTCCCCGTTAAAACTAACCTCTCTCCCCAGAGCCTTCTTCTTGTGGGAATAAGTACAAGGTCTCTCAAACTAGTGTTTACGGAAGGGTATCTTGAATCTAAAACATGTCTATCGTGACTAACCATACCCTGCCTAGACATATGCTCTAAAACCACAGGGGAAGGTTGATCACCCAACAATCTCACTCGTAGTAAATGATTTCTAAACAGCTCTAATTCTACCTGCTGTCTCCCAAGAGAAATCTGGCAACCTTCACCTACTTTAAGAACTCCTTCTAGCTTACGGATAACTCCCCAAGGACCTAAATGTCTTTCTATTTTAACCATAATATAAATATACTACCATAAATTTTCCGATTGTCAAGTTTTATAGGATTGCATCTCTCCCCAGTTGGGGCATTGTTAATAATTAAGCCTTATGTTATATTACAAATATAAAAGGAGAATGTATGCCCAGAATATTAAATTTTAGGGTTTTAATTGAACAGGACGAGAATGGCATTTTTGTGGCTTCTGTTCCCTCAATTCCCGGATGCCATACTCAAGGAGATACTTACGAAGAATCTTTAAAAAATATTGAAGAGGCAATTGAACTTTGCCTGGAAGTTGCCAAAAAAGATAGCTCTTACAGAGCAAGGGTTGATTTAGGCGAAGCATCAACCAAAATAACCCGTTTCCTTGGAGTAACAGATATTCCCATCAGGATGACTTTTCCCTTATGAGTAAATTGTCTCCAATAAAAGCAAGGAGGCTAATTAAAATTCTTCTCTCATTAGGTTTTATGCGAACTCGCAGTAAAGGCAGTCATTTCTTCTTTGCACATCAAGACGGAAGAACTACTGTTGTTCCTGTTCACCCGGCAAAAGAAATCGGGGTTGGATTACTCAGGGCCATCCTTCATGATATTCAACTCTCACCGGAACAATTTAGTAATTTATTAAAATAACATTTTCCCCACGGCATGGGATTTTTGTCCGGAGATTATCCCACTATTCCCTAATAACCCTATTTTCAATCAGGATTTTGCGAAGCAGAGAAAAATCAAATGAATTAATTTTCTTATCTTCATTCATATCAATCGGAGGCAAAGAACTTGTTTTATTAAAGTAGGATAAAAGTATACTCATATCCACCAAATCAATCTTGCCATCCTTATTCCCATCACCTTTTTTAGTTGTTAAGATGGGAGTGGGAGTAGGAGTAGAGGTAGGACTTGGTTCACTCAATCCGGAGCTTCGGCTTAATACTTCCCTGCAGGCGGTAGCGTTAAAATTTGCATCTACGTATGGATAGTTAGTTGGATCAGGGTTATTGCAATAACTATTTCTATCGGTTTGGGTGATAGAATCTGCCGGGTATAGCGGAGATTGATTTTCAGGAACTTCTACCATAAAATATAATGCGCAATCCTTTAGTTCTCTCGTGTCCGTTGTATTGCATGTTGCAACAACCTTATCGCCCGGTGCCAGCACTTCGGAAAAAGACCGCCATGTTGCTTTTGAATTCCAACTTCCAACAGTATCCTCATTGACAGAATCACACCAATTGCCGGCTCCGCTACCAATTTTGCTTAAACACACATCGGTTTTCTTACCTTTAGTACCGTTATAGACCCAAACGCCCAGCGTGCGTAAAGGATACTGTCTGGTGTTGGTATGAGGCGCATATCGAGATACGTTTCTGCCTACGAAAAACTCATCAACATAGGGAGTTCTTAAGCTTTGGACGGCAGGTTTGCTGGTATCCCAACTATAATCATTAAAATAAAGATCGCAAGTAAATTTTGAGGCTGTTTGCAAATTTAGATTCTCGGTCGTTCCAATTTGCGCATCACAAGCAACAATCCCACCCGGTTGCAATAAAAGACCGCGGCCGGGGAGAACAATATCCCACTGCGACTGCGGTCCTTTGGTCCACTGTCCGGAAGTTATAAACTGGTTGGTACATAAGACTTCGCTTTGAGTCGTGGTGTCTTTAGCTTGAGGAAGATTTGTCAGTGGAGCATACACACAGATATCCGCGAAAGCGTTGGTTAGCGCTGCGGGAGCTGCAAAAGTTGAGTCAAGCGCTGCCACAATCCTTGTTAACACCAGGTTTTTGCCGGTTTGATTTTGATAAAATCCCGTACCGGGTGGATTCTGATCTACCCCGGCACATCTATGGGGAATAATCCTATCATTGCTCCAAAATGCCGGATAATGTCTGGAATCATTTTGACCTTCCTTGGTGAGACATGTTTCGAGATGAATTTGAAAAGGAGGAGACAATGTTAAACTGGGTTTTGTACTGATTGATATGTCAAGATTTCTTTTAACAGTTAGGATATTAAGATTATCCGTATTTCTGTATATGATTGAATCATCTGTAAATTGCAAAGTGCCTTTGCCGATATCTTTGGTTCTGAAAGTAATAGTGACTATTAAGGCGCTTTCTTTACCCTGCTCTGTCTTAAATCCGGGATCAGGTACTCCTCCTACCAAAGAGATAGTTCCCTCATTATTATCATAAGTTTGCTCCACCCAGTTTTTTACAAAACTGCCGGAATCAGAAGCTATTCTGGTTACTTCCACCAAATCTTTGGGGAAAGTCATCTTAGCTCGAAATAAATTGGCCTCGTCAATATCCGAGCGGACAAAGACTTGCACCTTAAATTCTTCTTCCACAGTTGATCCTTTTTGCAGATTAAACAGGCAAAACAGGGAGTTGCAGTCGCTGGGACCAACTAAACTAAAGGAGGTTTCCGGCCCTGTTGGTTTTAAATCTCCAGCCTTGGGGAACAGATTGGTTTTTTGCTGGACTAAATAGACACTAACAACAATTCCCACCAAAAGCAGCAACAAAACAAAAATATGGATCAGACCTTTTTGAGGATTAATTACCACCTTTGATTACCCCCAAATCAATCAGCAAATTTTTCATCTTGGAAAAATCAAAGGTATTAATTTTTTTATCATCATTCATGTCAATAGGTTCCCTAAATCTTTGTTCTTTATTAAAATCAGTTAAAAGTATTGACATATCCACCAGATTTATTTTGCCATCCTTGTTTCCATCACCTTTTTTAGTTGTTGGGGTAGGCGAAGAAATTGGTGATGGGCTTGGACTGGAAATAGGAGTTAGGGTTGGTGAAGGGGTGGGAGTTGGTGTTGGAGTGGGAGTTGGTGTTGGAGTGGGAGTTGGTGTTGGGGAAGATCTGTTGATAATCTCCCCTGTTGCCAAACAAATACGATTGTGTGCATTACCAGCCTGAGAACCACAACTATAGTAAATATATAGGGTGTTATTACTTAGAAATAAGCCTGGAGAAAGTACTGCTGCTTTTTCAAAAGATAATTGCGGATTAGGACTTAGAATAGGATTACCCGAATATTTTACCCATGTGCTACCGTTTTGAGAAAAAGCTAAGCTTATAGTCTCTAAATTTAGAAACTGCGTCTGCGCAGCCATAATATAAGTGTTATTAACCTTTACTACAGAAGAAAGACCCCACCCATTAAAATCATATCCTCCAATAGTTCTATCCTTCCCTAAAACAGGGTTTCTATTAAATTTTGTCCAGCGAACACCATCAGGTGAGGTAGCAATACCAACAGCAGTAGTTCCCCAGTTGAAAAGGGGGTTGTCTGGAGGTTCAATTCCTGCATACCATAAGGTAAATACACCATTTTCATACAAAATACTTCCGGGAATAATACCGTAAAGCCCACCAGATCCTGGAGCTCCTAACGAACCAGATTCCCAACCACTTTGATTAGCTCTTAGGACAGGATTTTGTGCATCTTTCTGCCAATGAATGCCATCTTGGCTTGAGGCATGACCAAGCGCAGATTCTGACTGGGAATTTTCTCCAGAATACCAAAGATGATAAACATCATTAACCCTTATTACAATCGGGTCGTTAGCGTGTCTTTCATCCCAACTTCCTGGAGAACCAACATCCAAAATAGGGGCTCCGTTATTAATTCTTGAAAAATTTATTCCATCTGAAGATTCTGCCAGGAAAATTCTGTCATGGCTTCCATCAAAACCAGCATAATACATCCTTATTTTATCGTTGCTTTGGATAATAAATGGGTTATAAATATTATCACCTTCGGATGCACCACCCGGAGAAAGAATCGGATTTGATGGGTATTTTGTAATGTTATGCAATTCTACCAAAACTTCGGACCCCGAAGGATCGGAGACCCTGCTTTTTAAAATCTGCTGCGGTTTTTTCTCTATAGTCAAATCCAGAGACCTTTTAACCGTCAAGATATTGAGATTATCTGTATTTCTGTAGATTGTTGAATCATCCGTAAATGACAGCGTGCCTTTACCTAAATTCTTGGTTTTAAAGGTAATAGTGGCCATTAAGGCGCTATCTTTACCCTGCTCGGATTTGAATCCGGGAGCCGGTACTCCTCCCACTAAAGAAATCACCCCCTGGTTATTATCATAGGTCTGTTCCACCCAATTTTTGATAAAACTTTTTTCCGTTAAAATACTGACAATTTCAACCAGATCAGCAGGGAAAGTTATTTTAGCTTTGAATAAATTGGCTTCATCAATATCCGATCTGACAAAAACTTCTACTTTAAATTCTTCTTCCACAGTTGAGCCTTTTTGCAGATTAAACAGGCAAAGCAGTGAGGTACAGTCATTGGGACCGACTAAGCTAAAAGAGGTTTCCGGCCCTGTTGGTTTTAAATCTCCGGCCTTGGGCAACAGATTGGTTTTTTGCTGGACTAAATAGACACTAACAACAATTCCCACCAAAAGCAGCAACAAAACCAAAACATGTACCAGACCTTTTTGATTTGAATTGTTTTGATTACTTCTTTTTTTCATTTACGGTTACCAGCAGGCAGAAGTTGGTGAAGAATAAATTGCCCATGCCCAAGGAGCCGTTCCATCTACTATGCAACCATTTACACCACCATCCCTATTGGGATCAATAAGATTTCTTTGGTTTTGGTAATCTGCTGAGGTAAACCCAGAAATAGTATGATCCAAAATTTTATAATCAACACCATTTGACAAGTAAAGATAGCATGAGGTGCTGGCACTTTTATCCATTGACGGATCCGCAGGAAAAGCAATCATATAAGTCGGAGTTAAACCGGGAATAACATTCTCGGGAGGATGACTACCCCAAGTGGCACATTCAGATCTCCCACTTCCTGATGTTGTGGGATAGCTTTTGTTGACAGAATAATAAATCTCAAGAGCTGTTTGAATGGCTTTTAAATCCTGAATTCTTTTGGCTATCCTGCCACTTTTCTGGGCTCCTGAAAACACCACCAAACCAATAGCGGACAAAATGGCAATAATAGCTATAACTACTAAAAGCTCAATGAGGGTAAAACCTTTTTTACTCTCTCTCTTAATCATGGGCATTACATAAATAATACCACTTTAACTGCCTTGTCTGTCAAGTTTTTACAGGTTTCATTTCTCCCAAGTTGGGACCGGGTTTTAAATTTTTATTTCCAAATAATAAACTTCTTTTCTATGTCTTGCTCTTTCCACATAAATTGAATCCTGTTCAACATAAAATGCAATTCTATAATCACCAACCCTAAATCTACTAGTGGCTGGTGGCAAATCTACTAAGGACTTAGAAAAAACAAGTGGGTCGTCTTGCTTTGAAAAGAATTCCAGCTTTTTAATTATTCTTTTTTGAATATCTTTAGGAAGTTTTTCTAAATCTTTTTGGCCTTTGGGAGTAAATTTTACATTAAACATTAAGGGAATTTGCGATC
>Ga0082335_1005268_pt1 | contig 18100 bp, 18 predicted proteins | sample Subgrocontami58m_FD_72375 | JGI IMG/M metagenome (GOLD analysis project Ga0082335, IMG submission 72375) | Subsurface groundwater microbial communities from S. Glens Falls, New York, USA - GMW37 contaminated, 5.8 m (SPADES assembly) (version 2) ... | reverse complement strand
GCGATCGTCACCTCCGACGTGGGCCAGCACCAGATGTGGGCCGCGCAGTTCTACAAGTTCGACAAGCCGCGCCGCTGGATCAATTCCGGGGGACTGGGCACCATGGGCTTCGGGCTGCCCGCGGCAATGGGCGCGCAGTTCGCCAACCCGAAGGCCACGGTGGTGTGCGTCACGGGGGAGGCCTCGTTCCAGATGTGCCTGCAGGAGCTCTCGACCTGCAAGCAGTACCGGCTGCCGCTCAAGATCGTCAACCTCAACAACCGCTACATGGGCATGGTGCGCCAGTGGCAGCAGTTCTTCCACGGCAACCGCTATTCGGAATCGTACATGGATGCGCTGCCCGACTTCTCCAAGCTCGTCGAGAGCTATGGCCACACGGGGATGCGCATCGAGAATCCGGCGGACATCGAGCCCACGCTGAGGGAGGCGTTCAAGCGCAAGGATGAGCTGGTGTTCATGGACTTCATCACCGACCAGAGCGAGAACGTGTATCCGATGGTCCCGGGCGGCAAGGGGATCTCGGAGATGATCCTCGCCGAAGAGTTGTGAGGCGGCGGCTGCGCCCCCGCACTTCGTCGCACCGATGAACGCCCCACTGTCCAGCCCGTATTCGATCCAGAACGATCAGGCCATCACGATGCGGCACATCATTTCCATACTGCTCGAAAACGAGTCGGGCGCCCTGTCACGGGTCGCCGGGCTGTTTTCGGCGCGCGGCTACAACATCGAGACGCTGACAGTGGCGCCGACCGAGGACGCCTCGCTGTCGCGCATGACCATCGTCACGGTGGGCTCTGACGACGTGATCGAGCAGATCACCAAGCAGCTGAACAAGCTGATCGAGGTGGTGAAGGTCGTCGATCTGTCGGAATCGGCCCATATCGAGCGCGAGCTGATGCTCATCAAGGTGCGTGCGGTGGGCAAGGACCGCGACGAGTTGAAGCGCATGTCGGACATCTTCCGCGGACGGGTGCTCGATGTGACCGAGAGCACCTACACCATCGAGCTCACGGGCACCGGCGCCAAGCTCGATGCGTTCATCCAGGCGCTCGACAAGAGCACCATCCTGGAAACCGTGCGCACGGGGGCCTCCGGCATTTCCCGCGGGGAGCGAGTACTTAGAGCCTAGGGAGGGTGCGAGAAGCAGGGTACCGGCGGTTGGCCCGTTCGCGCGCCGCGCACCCGGCCCCACGCCTCGCGCCTCCCACAACACGAGAGGGGAAAACATGAAGGTCTATTACGACAAGGACGCCGACCTGTCGCTCATCAAGGGACGCAAGGTCACGATCGTCGGCTACGGATCCCAGGGCCATGCGCACGCGCTCAACCTGAACGAATCGGGCGTCAAGGTGACGGTGGGCCTCAGGAAGGGCGGCGCCTCGTGGGAGAAGGCACGCAAGGCCGGCCTTTCGGTCAGGGAAGTGGCGGAGGCCGTGAAGGGCGCGGACTTCGTCATGATGCTGATGCCGGACGAGCACATCGCGGCGGTGTACAAGTCGGAAGTCGAGCCCAACATCAAGAAGAACGCAACGCTGGGCTTCGCCCACGGGTTCAACATCCACTACGGGCAGGTCGTCCCGCGCGAGGACCTCGACGTGGTCATGGTCGCACCGAAGGCGCCCGGCCACACGGTGCGTTCGACCTACGTCGGCGGCGGGGGCGTGCCCATGCTGATCGCCGTGCACCAGGACCGGAGCAAGAAGGGGCGCGACATGGCGCTGTCCTACGCGGCCGCGATCGGCGGCGGCAAGGCCGGCGTGATAGAAACCAATTTCCGCGAGGAGACGGAGACCGATCTCTTCGGCGAGCAGACCGTGCTGTGTGGAGGTTGCGTGGAACTCGTCAAGGCGGGCTTCGAAACGCTGGTCGAGGCCGGGTATGCGCCCGAAATGGCCTACTTCGAATGCCTGCACGAGCTCAAGCTCATCGTCGACCTCATGTACGAGGGTGGCATAGGGACGATGAACTACTCGATTTCCAACAACGCGGAGTACGGAGAATACGCGGTCGGGCCGAAGATCATCACCGAAGAGACCAAGTGGGCGATGCGTGAGGCGCTGGGACGCATCCAGTCGGGAGAATATGCCAAGGAATTCATCCTGGAGAACCGCGCCGGCGCGCCGATGCTGCTCTCGCGGCGGCGCCTGACTGCGCAGCACCCGATCGAAACGGTCGGTGCGAAGCTGCGCGACATGATGCCCTGGATCAAGAAGAACCGGTTGGTCGACCAGTCGAAGAACTAGAGGGGATCCGGACCGAGGCGCAGCGGACGAGTGCTCCTTCCGGCCCGTCCAGCCGCGCCTCTCCCCGAGCCCCATCCGGATGAATTATCCCCACCCGATCATCGCGCGCGAGGGTTGGCCGTTTCTCGGCGCGGCGATTGCCGCCGCACTGCTGGTCGCATGGTTCGCCGGAGGCTGGTGGTCCGCACCGGTCTGGCTGGCGGGACTGTTCGTGCTGCAGTTCTTTCGCGACCCGCCCCGCAGCATTCCGGGCGACGCAAACACCGTCGTTTCGCCGGCCGACGGACGCGTCGTGGCGGTCGAATCCTCGCGCGATCCCTACCTCCTGCGCGACGCCCTCAAGGTGAGCGTGTTCATGAACGTCTTCAACGTGCACTCGAACCGGTCGCCGGTCGACGGGGAGGTGCGGCAGACGTGGTATCAGCCGGGCGCATTTCTCAACGCGGCTCTCGACAAGGCCTCGCTCGAGAACGAACGCAACGCGCTCTGGCTCAGGACCGCGACGGGGGCCGACGTCACCTGCGTGCAAATCGCCGGCCTCATCGCCCGGCGCATCCTGTGCTACGTGAAGGCGGGCGACCGGCTTGCGCGCGGCGAACGCTTCGGCTTCATCCGCTTCGGCTCGAGGGTGGACGTCTATCTTCCGGTCTCGGCGCGCGTCAAGGCGGCGCTGGGAGACAAGGTCCACGGGGGCAGCAGCATTCTGGCGATACTGTGATGATGCACGACTACGACAAGCCGCAGAAGCCATTGATCAACGCGGAGATGCGCCGTCGCGGAATCTACCTGCTGCCGAATCTATTCACGACCGCGGCGCTGTTCTCGGGCTTCTATGCCACCGTGCAGGCGATGAACCAGCGTTTCGAGCAGGCGGCCGTGGCGATCTTCATCGCCATGGTGCTCGACGGGCTCGACGGGCGCGTTGCGCGGCTGACGCGCACCCAGAGCGCCTTCGGCGCCGAGTACGACTCCCTGTCCGATATGGTGTGCTTCGGCGCCGCGCCCGCGCTCATCATGTACGAATGGGCGCTGAAGGACCTGGGTCGATTCGGCTGGATTTCGGCTTTCGTATTCTGCGTCGGTGCGGCGTTGAGGTTAGCGCGCTTCAACACCAACCTCGGCATCGTCGACAAGCGCTACTTCCAGGGGCTGCCGAGTCCCGCCGCTGCGGCGCTGTGCGCCGGCTTGGTCTGGGTGATCGACGACTTCGGCATCCAGCGCGCCGACGTGATCCGCGGCATCGCCGCGGCGGTGACCCTGTTTGCGGGAATCACCATGGTGAGCAACGTCCCGTTCTACAGCTTCAAGGACATCAACCTGCGCAAGAGCGTGCCGTTCTGGGCGGTACTGCTCATCGCGCTTGGCATTGTCGTGATATCCAGCAAGCCGTCGATGATCCTGTTCCTGCTGTTCGTCGCCTATTCGCTCTCCGGGTACGCGGTCTGGGCGGTGAAATGGCGGCGCTCGCGGCACCACCGGGCGGTGTAGGCGGGAAGTCGCACGGGGACTCCCTGGCGAAGGGAGTTGCAGGGCGTCTGGAAACCCGTTATATTGCGCCGCATGCTACCCGACACGCACGTGTTGGCAGTTCCCACCGGCGGCCTGCTTCCCGCAGCGCTGCTGCTGCGCCTCGCGCGCTAAATACCCTATCCCCCAATTCGGCAGTACCCAGGCGCAGCGCGCCAAGAGCCGCTGCGGCATCGTATCCATCCATACCCAGTGGAGCGTGACATGAAAGACCGCTTGATCATATTCGACACCACCATGCGCGACGGCGAGCAGAGCCCCGGCGCGTCGATGACCCGCGAGGAAAAGGTCAGGATCGCGCGGCAACTGGAGCGCATGCGCGTGGACGTCATCGAGGCGGGCTTTCCGGCTTCCTCGAACGGCGACTTCGAGGCGGTGCGCGCGGTCGCGGGCGTCGTCAAGGACTCCACGGTGGCGGGGCTGTGCCGCGCGAACGACCGCGACATATCGCGCGGCGTCGAAGCGCTCAAGGGCGCCAAGTCTTGGCGGATACACACCTTCATCGCCACCAGTCCGCTGCACATGGAGAAGAAGCTGCGCATGACCCCCGAGCAGGTGCTCGAGGACGCGAGGGCCGCGGTGCGCTTCGCGCGCAGGCACTGCCCGGACATCGAGTTCTCGCCCGAGGACGCGAGCCGCTCGGAGCCCGACTTCCTCTGCCGGGTGCTGGAGGCGGTGATCGCCGAAGGCGCAACCACCATCAACATTCCGGACACGGTCGGATACGCCGTCCCGCAACAGTTCGGCGAATTCATCCGCTCGCTGCGCGAGCGCGTACCCAACTCCGGCAAGGCGGTGTGGTCGGTTCACTGCCACAACGACCTCGGCATGGCGGTGGCGAATTCGCTCGCCGCGGTGGTGATCGGGGGCGCGCGGCAGATCGAGTGCACGGTCAACGGGCTGGGCGAGCGCGCAGGCAACACCTCGCTCGAGGAAATCGTGATGTCGGTCAGGACGCGCAGCGACTTCTTTCCCGTCGAGACGCGCATCGACACCACACAGATCGTCCCGGCCTCGCGCCTGGTGTCCCAGATCACCGGGTTCGTCGTGCAGCCCAACAAGGCGGTGGTGGGAGCGAACGCGTTCGCGCACGCGTCAGGAATCCACCAGGACGGCGTGATCAAGGCGCGCCAGACCTACGAAATCATGCGCGCCGAGGACGTGGGCTGGGCGGCGAACAAGATCGTCCTGGGCAAGCTCTCCGGGAGGAACGCCTTCAAGCAGCGACTGAAGGAACTCGGCGTCGAGCTCGAATCGGAAGAGGCCTACAACAAGGCGTTCCAGGGCTTCAAGGATCTCGCCGACAAGAAGGCCGAGATCTTCGACGAAGACCTGCAGGCGCTCGTCTCCGAAGGCCGCGTGGGCTCCTCCGACGAGCACTGGAAGCTGGTGCACATGAGCCAGGGGAGCGGCATGGGCGAGCGGCCTCACGCCTCGGTCGTGCTGTCCGAGTCGGGTGCTGAGAAGACGGCGCAATCGGAGGGAGACGGGCCCGTGGACGCGACCTTCAAGGCGATCGAGAACGTCGCCAGGAGCGAGGCTGAGCTCCTGCTCTACTCCGTGAACGCGGTGACGCACGGGACCGAATCACAGGGGGAAGTGACCGTGCGGCTTGCAAGGGGCGGACGGATCGTCAACGGCGTCGGCGCGGACACCGACATCGTCGTCGCCTCGGCCAAGGCGTACATCGCGGCGCTCAACAAGCTGCACAGCAAGACCGAACGCATCAACCCGCAGGTCTGACGTCAACGCGCGTGCGGTCCGCCTTAGGCCGCACGCGTGGCGCGGACGTACAGCATCGACGCAACGACGAAGCCCAGGGCGAGGAAAATCTCCAATGCCGCCATCCAGCGGCTGGCGCCGGTCTCCGTCGCCGCTCTGACGGTCCCCTCGGCGAGGTAGGCAAGCACCAGCATCGGCGACCATTGGAAGGTGTAGCGCCTGCCGCGAAGCACGCCGAACAGCGGCGCCAGCAGGGGCAGCGCCTTCACCACGAGCCACGAGCCGCCCGGGCGCAGCGGCGCAAGCCACAGCTCCCAGGCGATGCACAGCGCGATCAGTGCGGTGAGGCCGGCGGCCGCAAGGCGTGCGAGCCGGACCGGAGCCATCAGCCTTGCGCTTTCCGGGCAAGCTCCAGAATCTCGCGCCGGACTGCGTCAAGGTCCAGCACCGTCTCGCGGAAGTCCAGGCGCAGCCGTCCACCGTCGGCGCTGAGATCGCATCCGTCGCAGTCGACGCCCAGCATGATCGCCTCGCCGACCTCGCGCCCGAGCGCATGGGCGCAGCAGGCGCGAAGGGTATCGGCGTGGCCGGCGTTCATCTCTTCCAGAATCCGCGATTCGCCCGTGACGAGCGCGCCGGCGTGCGGGGCGAACTCCTCGACGGGCACCCACCGAATGACCCCGAATCCGCCGATGAAGCGCAGCGCCACCGGTTCGACACGCCAGAACGAGAAGTCGCCGAGTGCGAGCAGCTCGCGCGCCTTCGGCTGGTAGCGAAGGAAGCGCGAGCGCAGGCACGCGTCGTCGTCTACCCTGGCTGCGTCACCCACCAGCGTGACTCGGGCACCCGCCTGGATGTCGTCGTCGTCACCGCGCGCGAGCAAGCTCGCGCGGCGGTCGGCCTCGAGGTTCTTCGTATGCTCGGCCAGACGGCTGATGAGAATGACGGGTCGGGCTTGCTGGTCGAGAACGAACGGTACGACCGAGCCGAACGGGTATCCCCGAATTCGGCACGAAAGCGTGGAAAGCACGCCGTGATGCCGTGCACGCAGAAGGCGGCGCGCCTCAATGGCGGGGGAAACGGTGTCGCTCGACACGCTGGAAACGAAGACCCCGATGAAAACGCCCGGACGGGCGGAGGCCTTCATTATAAGACGGTCGCGCTCCCGAGCCCCTAACCGGCGGCAGGACAGAATTGGAACATCTGCACCGACAGGGTCTGTTCGACGATGCGCGTTGCCCGCACGCGCAGGCGCGCGTTCGTTCCGGCAATCAAGAGGTCGCGCGAGGCGTCTACCTGCCCGTAGGGGGCAAGTATTGCCGATGGCTGTCGCAACGCGGGAATCTCCGGAAGCAGCAGGGCGGGTCCGCTGTCGGAAGCGTTCTCGCCCTCCAGCCCTATCGGCGTGGCGCTCGGCGCAAACTCCTGCACCCCCAGCTCGAGGTGCTCCGGATTGTCCGACAGGACCCAGCGCACGACGCAGATGTGACTCGTCTCTCCGGTATCCACCGCGACGACTTCGCCGACGCGTATCGGCTCGCACCTGCCGCTGACGTGCATGAGCGCATATCCCCCGGGGCTCTCGTTCGTGACCATCCAGGCGCTCGACTCCGCGCCGGCGGCTTCGGGCTGTCCCTCCTGCCTGAGCGAGCGCCAGATCGCGCGCAACCCTACCTGAAGTTCGACGCGCGCATGCGTGCGCAACCGGCCGAACTGGCGCGTGGCCACGTTGCCCCAGTGGCGCGCGAGCCGCTGCAGCAGATCACGGTAGATCGGAGCATCGGCCTCCGGGGGCATGCCGATTCCGCCGGCCGGGACTCCCGCCTCGAGCTTGTCGATTTGATCGAGCAGCAATTCAACCAGCGGGCGGCAATTCAGGACCAAGTCATCCGGCTTGGATGCGGCGCGGTGGAACCTCGCGATCGCGAAGCCGGGTGCGTCACGATTCGGCCGGATCAGGAAAGCACCCGGCCCAACCGCGTCGGGCGAAGGCGAAGCGAGCCTTGTACGGTCAGCAAAACGCGCGAGGTAGGCGAGTATCCGGTCGACGTCGCCCTGCATGAGCTTGTGAGGGACCGCGAACGCGAGCAGCAGCGCTTGCCTGTAGACCGATGAGGGCGTGTCGACGGAGCCTGGCAATGGGGCCTCGGCCAGTCCATGTCTGGCCGCCAGCTGGAACAGCAGGTGAAGCTCCTGCCACACCGTCTTCGGATTGGCCGCGTAGATGCGGTAGGCCGAGGCGAGACGCCTGGCCAGGGCACGCATAGCAGGCAGGAGCGCTGCGTGCAGGCGCCCGCGGATGCCGATCCCGAAGAAGCGATCCGACAGAGCGACGAGTCCGCTCTTGTAGGCATATCCGAGCTCGACCAGCAACTGCTCGGTCGCGGCCGCCGCCTCGCGGCGCCGGCCGGACAGCGGGAGGGTCGCCAGCGCCAGGTCGGCTTCCAGGACAGGGAGCAGGGCGTCGATCCTGTCGCGGAACAGATCGGCAAATTCGATGCGCGCGCGTGCGGGCAGCGACGTGCGGTTCATCGCGGAGAGCTGCTGGACCAGGCAGGCTGCCGCCTCGGTGGCGTTGTCCGCGGGCAGCGCGCCGAGCCATTCGCGAAGCTCGGTCCGGCTCAGCGCGAAATGCTGATTTCCGGTCGGACGCGGCAGTGCGAAGGCAAAGGTCATGGCTGAATCGGCTAGAATGCGCTCCTGTCGGCCAGCGACTCGCAAGGAGCGTGCCACAGACGGGAGCGCGCCAATCCGATGATCCGCGACATGACTGCAGCAAAGGATATTCCCCGAAGCGAGCGATTGATCGTCGCACTCGACGTACCGGACGTGGGCGAGGCGAAACACCTCGTCGAGACGCTGGGTGAAACGGTCTGCTTCTACAAGATCGGGCTGGAGTTGTTCATGGCGGGAGGCTATTTCGAGCTGCTCGAGTGGCTGACCCGGCGTGGCAACAAGGTGTTTGTCGACCTGAAGTTCTTCGACGTTCCCGAGACCGTGCGGGCGGCGGTGCGTGGATTGCGCAACAGGGGTGTCACTTTTGCGACGGTCCACGGGAACCAGGCCATGCTCGAGGCGGCTGGAAAGGACAAGGGAGACGTCAGGATCCTGGCGGTGACTGTGCTCACGAGCCTCGACCGGGGAGACCTGGACGACCTCGGATTCCAGTGCGACGTGGAGCGGCTGGTGCTCTCTCGCGCGCGGCGCGCTCTGGAGGCAGGGTGCGACGGGGTCGTTTCGTCGGGACTGGAAGCGGCCGCGCTCAAGCGTGAACTCGGGACGCGCGTGCTGGTCGTAACGCCGGGAATCCGGCCGGTCGAGAACCGGCCCGTCGACGATCAGAAACGCACCGTCGATGTCGCGCAGGCTTTCTCGAACGGCGCCGACTATATCGTCGTCGGCAGGCCGGTCCGCCAGTCGAACGATCCCCGGGCTGCTGCGGCTGCAATCCAGAGAACCATCGCCTCGGTCTTCCCCGACTGAAGTGCGGCCAGGGACTCAGGAGCGCCCTGACCCCGGCGCGGCACTGTACTTCCATCTGGCCCGCATCGCCCGAAGCACCATGTTCGGGTACTCGGGTCTGCCCAGGCTGCCGTTGTAGCGTCCGAGAGCCCGAAACAGGTCGCCGCGCTCGACGTCGAGGTAGTGCCTGAGGATCACGCATCCGTAGCGCAGGTTGGTGCGCAATGTGAAGAGGTCGTCGCCCTTGCGTCCGATCAGGCCGACCCAGAACGGCATCACCTGCATGTACCCGCGGGCGCCCGCGGAGGACACCGCGAACTTGCGAAAATTACTCTCGACGTGGACGACCGCGAGCACGAGCTGGGGATCGAGCCCCGCGCGGGCGGCTTCATAGTGCACCGTTCGCAGCAGATCGAGGCGGGTGCGCAGATGCGGAACCCGCTTCTCCAGTCGCTGCGCCATTTCCGTGAGCCAGTTGACCGCGTCCATCGAATTGGAGAAGGCATGATGAGGCGCCGGCGCGTCGGCGATAGAGGCCTGCAGCCCGGCGCGCACGCTCGCTGCGAGCGGCTCGTAAATCTGCGCGCCCGCAACCGCCGCCGGCGGACAGGCGATCGCCGCCAGAATGAAGCTGAATCCAAGCGCCTTCAGCACGACATTCTCGAGCGCAATATCGCCGCGGCCTCGGCCAGCGCGATCTTCTCGGCCTGTCGTTCGCGCCGGCCCTGGTATTCGACCACGCCGTCCTTCAGCCCGCGCTCGCCCACGACGATGCGGTGGGGGATGCCGATCAGCTCCATGTCGGCGAACATGATCCCGGGACGCTCGTCCCGATCGTCGAGCAGGACTTCGATGCCCGACTGAGTCAGCTCGCCGTAGATCCGGTCCGCGGCTTCCCTGACCTGCACGTTGCGCTTGTATCCGAGAGGAACGATCGCGGCCTGGAAGGGTGCGACCGGATCCGGAAAGACGATTCCGCGCTCGTCGTGGTTCTGCTCGATCGCCGCGCCCACGATGCGCGATACGCCGATGCCGTAACAGCCCATCTCGAAGGCGCGCGACACGCCGGTCTCGTCGAGAAACTGCGCTTTCATCGCGTCGGAATATTTCGTGCGCAACTGGAAGATGTGCCCGACCTCGATGCCGCGCACGATCTCCAGCCTGCCCTTTCCGTCGGGAGACGGATCGCCGGCGACGACCTTCCGGATGTCGGAGACAAACGCGGGCTCGGGAAGGTCGCGCCCGAAGTTCACGCCCGTCAGGTGATAGCCGGGCTCGTTCGCGCCGCAGACGAAATCAGCCATGACCGCGACGCTGCGGTCCGCGATCACCCGAACGCGCGCGTCCACGCCCACCGGACCGATATACCCGGGACGGCAGCGCAGATGGCGCTCGACTTCCGCCTCGGTGGCGAACCGGAACGGATCGAGTCCGGGCAGCTTCTGGGCCTTGACCTCGTTCAGCTCGTGGTCGCCGCGCAGCAAGAGCAGCGTGAATTCGTCGTCGTGAACGACGGCGATCGCCTTCACGGTGCGCTCGAGCGGGACGCCGAGCAGTTCGGCGACGTCCTCGCAGCGGATCTTTCCGGGCGTCGGCACCTTGTGCATCGACTGCGCGGGGAGCGGCCTCGGACCGGCGGGCGCAACGGCTTCGGCGAGCTCCACGTTCGCCGCGTAGTCCGACTGCGGGCAGAACGCGATCGCGTCCTCGCCCGAATCCGCAAGCACGTGGAATTCGTGCGAACCCGTGCCGCCGATCGATCCGGTGTCCGCCGCGACTGCCCGGTACTTAAGTCCCAGCCGGCTGAAGATGCGCGAATACGTCTCGTACATGTTCCTGTACTCGCGCTGCAGATCCAGATAGCTCGCGTGGAACGAGTAGCCGTCCTTCATCAGGAATTCCCGTCCGCGCATCACGCCGAAACGCGGCCGGATTTCGTCGCGGAACTTGGTCTGGATCTGGTAGAAGTGCACCGGCAGCTGGCGATAGCTGCGGATCTCGCGCCTCGCGATGTCGGTGATCACCTCTTCGTGCGTCGGGCCGATGCAGAAGTCGCGGTCGTGGCGGTCCTTCACCCTCAGCAGTTCCGGGCCGTATTTCTGCCATCGGCCCGACTCCTGCCAGAGTTCGCTCGGCTGCACCGCGGGCATCGACAGCTCGAGGGCGCCGGCGCGGTTCATTTCCTCGCGCACGATCGCCTCGACTTTGCGCAACACTCGCAGACCGAGGGGCAGCCACGTATAGATTCCCCCCGCAAGGCGCCGTATCAGTCCGGCGCGGATCATGAGACTGTGGCTGACGATCTCGGCGTCGGCCGGCGCTTCCTTGAGAGTCGAGAGGAAAAACTGAGTGACGCGCATAACTCGCCGCAACGGGAGGAGGTGCCATTTTACTCGATTCAGGCGCCGGCTTCGCGGGCGTGCAGGCTTCAAATCCGCCGCGAATTATGGAACAATCCAATGCAACGGAATTCAATGCTGGAATCGGCATGCTCGATCGAGACGGCTATCGCCCGAACGTCGGCATCGTCCTGTGCAACTGGCGCAACGAGGTATTCTGGGGAAAGAGAGTAAGGGAGCATTCCTGGCAGTTTCCGCAGGGCGGCATCAAGCACGGCGAAACGCCGGCTCAGGCCATGTACCGCGAACTGGGCGAGGAAATCGGACTCCAGCCTTCCCACGTCAGAATCCTCGGCCGTACTAGGAACTGGTTGCGCTACGACGTGCCGCCGCAATGGATCAAGCGCGAGTGGCGCGGCAACTACAGGGGTCAGAAGCAGATCTGGTTTCTGTTGCGCTTGGTGGGTCGCGACAGCGACGTTTCGCTGCGTGCCTGCGAGCACCCCGAGTTCGACGCCTGGCGCTGGAACGAATACTGGGTTCCGCTGGATTCGGTCATCGAATTCAAGCGCGAGGTATATCAGCAGGCACTCACGGAACTGGCTCGCTTCCTGAACCGGGATCGCAGGCGTCAGCGCACTGTCAACCCCGATCCTGTACGCTGATTCCGCCGGCATCCGGCGCCGCGCAGGGTTTGCGAGGGATTCTCCCGTCAGCATCGGGGTTCGCGGCCGACTCGTCCCGACAATGTTCCGCAGCGTTTCCGTAGTGGGGATTGATTATGTATCGCGACTATCAACCGCTTTCACGCCGCCCGCTCGCAGCCGGGGCGCATCTCCAGAATCCTTCCTACCTGCGCGGACGGGTTCGGCTCGATTCGTCGGCGTTGGAGGTCATGACCGATTTTCGCCTGGTCGCCGCCGCGACTATCGATCCCGATGCGCCGCTCGACGCGGCGAATCGATTCATGATCCGGCGCGGCGTGCGCCTGCTGCTCGTCACGGATGACCAGCGCGAGATTCTCGGACTCATCACCGCGACCGACATCCTCGGCGAACGCCCCGTGAAGTTCGCGATAGACAGGGGTGTCAAGCGGCAGGACATCCTGGTGCGGGACATCATGACCCCGCGCGAGCGACTGGAGGTGCTGTGGTACGCCGATGTCGCCACGGCGGAAGTGGGCCATATCGTGGCAACGTTGAAGGCGGCCGGCAGGCAGCACGCGCTCGTGGCCGAATCCGCCGACGGTGCCGCAGGGGTCTTGGTCCGTGGCGTGTTCTCGCTGTCGCAGATCGCGAGGCAACTCGGAATTCAGTTGGCGTGGACGGAAGTCGCGCGCACCTTCGGCGAAATCGAGGCGGCGCTGGGAAGATGATTCGTTGGGAGTGCGCAGGCCAGGGGCGCCCGTTTCCGCGCTTGCGGAGTCCTTGAGGTCCATAGGGTCTTTCCTCGCGATTCCAAACGATCCACAATGGAGTGTGACGCCGAGTGCATACAGCCCGGCAGCCGGGTTCTACCGTGATCATCGATCGAGCCGCTACTCTTGACGACGACCTGAGGTTTCGAATAAAGTAAGTCTACGAATTAGATTCTGTCTAATTCCATCCTCGGCCCAACATGAAGGAGGTTGTTATGCAACTCAAAGGAACGAAAACCCACCAGAACCTCAAAGACGCATTCGCGGGCGAATCCCAGGCGAACCGTCGCTACCTGTACTTCGCCAACAAGGCGGACGTCGAGGGACAGAACGACGTCGCCGCGCTGTTTCGTTCGACCGCCGAGGGCGAAACGGGGCATGCCCACGGCCATCTCGACTATCTCGCGCAAGTCGGCGACCCCGCCACCGATCTGCCGATCGGGGCGAGCCGGCAGAACCTGAAGGCCGCTGTTGCCGGAGAGACACACGAGTACACCGACATGTACCCGGGCATGGCCAAGGCAGCCCGGCAGGAGGGATTCACCGAGATCGCAGACTGGTTCGAGACACTGGCGAAAGCCGAGCGCTCGCATGCCAATCGCTTCCAGAAGGCGCTGGACCAACTGGCCGACTGACCCTCGGCTCTGAGGCGGCGGGCAGCGGGGCGCTGGTCGCCCGGCTCCCGCCTGCTTCAGGCTCTCAACACGCAATTCGCAGACAGGCTCGTCGATGACGATGCGCGAAGGCAATCTTGAAGCGCCTACCCGGCACGCGCTCGAGTGGCGGGCGCCGGATTTCCACGACGAGGGCAAGCTCTTCGGGGAGCTCGAACGCACATTCGAGATCTGTCACGGTTGCCGCCGTTGCGTGAGCCTGTGCACGGCCTTTCCGCGCCTGTTCGACCTGATCGACGAGGGCAAGACGGGCGAGGTCGACGGGGTCGAAAAGGTGCGCTTCTGGGAAGTCGTGGACCAGTGCTACCTGTGCGACATGTGCTACGTGACGAAATGTCCCTATGTGCCGCCGCACCCGTGGAACGTCGACTTTCCGCATCTCATGTTGCGCGCCAAGTCGGTGAAGTTCAGAAAAGGGCAGGTCAGGTTCCGCGACAAGCTGCTGTCGTCGACGGACGCGATCGGAAAGCTCGCCGCGATTCCGGTCGTCGCGCAGGTCGTGAATGCGGTCAACGCCAATGGCTCCGCCCGCGCGCTCATGGAAAAAGCCATCGGCGTCCACCGCGAGCGCGTACTGCCTCCTTACAGTCCCGGCAAGTTCCGCTCCGCCGCGGCCGCCTCGGGCGCCCATCCCGTGCGCGATGGCGAGCGCACTCCCGGCAAGGTCGCAGTGTTCGCCACCTGCTACGTCAACTACAACGAGCCGGGCATCGGCGAGGACCTGCTGAAGGTTCTGGAGCACAACGAGATTCCATATGTCCTCGCGCAGAAGGAGGCGTGCTGCGGCATGCCGAAGCTGGAGCTGGGCGACCTGGAGAGCGTCGCAAGGCTCAAGGAAGTCAACATTCCGGTGCTGGCGAAGCTGGCGGCCGAAGGCTATGCGATTCTCACTGCTGTCCCTTCCTGCACGCTGATGTACAAGCAGGAGTTGCCGTTGATGTTTCCGGAGGACGCGGATGTGAAGCTCGTCGCGGCGGCGATGTTCGATCCGTTCGAGTATTTCGCGCTGCGAGTGCGCGACGGACTCCTGAAGACGGATTTCAGGCATCCCCTCGGGAAAGTGTCCTATCACATTCCCTGCCACCTCCGCGTGCAGAAGATCGGCCAGCGAACGCGTGAGATGCTCCAGATGGTTCCGGGCACGACCGTGAACACCGTCGAGCGCTGTTCGGGGCACGACGGAACCTGGGGGGTGAAGTCGGAGTATTTCGAGAACTCGATGAAGATCGGCAGGCCCGTGTTCCAGCAGATGACCTCCGGCGAGCCCGATTACATCAGTTCGGACTGCGCCATCGCCGGCCGGCATATCGAGCAGGGCATGGGCGGGCACGCATCGCTCAGGAAACATCCACTCACCCTGCTGCGCATCGCATACGGGTTGTGAGGAAGCGGGCCGCGCGTCGGGAACGAGGACAATGGGAAAGATCGATCGCGGAAGTCTGCTTACGCTCGAGGCCTACGCGCGCGAGCGGAAGGATTTCCGCTCCCGCGTGATCGAGCACAAGAAATCCCGGACGGTTCATCTGGGCGACTTCGTCACGCTGATCTTCGAGGACGAGCTCACGATCCGCTATCAGGTCCAGGAAATGCTGCGCGTCGAGCGCATCTTCGAGGAGCGGGGCATCCAGGACGAGCTCGACACGTACAACCCGCTGATACCCGATGGCCGCAACTTCAAGGCGACGATGATGCTCGAGTATCCGGACCCGGACGAGCGCCAGCGCCGGCTGGCGAAGCTGATCGGGATCGAGGACAAGGTGTGGATGCAGGTGGAGGGTTGCGAACGCGTCTGGGCCATCGCCGACGAGGATCTCGAGCGCGAGAACGAGCAGAAGACCTCGGCCGTGCACTTCCTGCGCTTCGAACTGACCGACCCGATGGCCCAGTCGTTGAAGCGCGGCCTTGGGCTCTCGATCGGGATCGACCACCCGGAGTATCACGCGAACCTGAGCGTGCCGGCGCCGGTTCGCGCCGCCCTTGCGCATGACCTCGCGTGAGCGGATGCGCGGGTTGCTTGCGCTGCTAGCGCTCGTGCCCCTCGCGGCGCTGGCCCAGTCATCGCCGAGATACGGGGTTCCCGGGCAGGATGACGGCGAACAGCCAGCCGAGGAGCGGAGTCTGCAGATGCCGCCGTATCCCAGGGACGAGGATCTGGCCCGGATCAGCCTCAATCTCCCGGGAGACTTCGACTATTTCGTCGACGTCCAGTCCGTCGACGTCGGTGCCGACGGCGTCGTTCGATACGTGCTCGTCGCGCGCTCCTCGGGAGGCGCCACCAACGTCGAATTCGAGGGCATCCGCTGCAAGGATCGCTCGCGCAAGCTCTATGCGCTGGGTCGCGCCGATCGCACCTGGGCGGCGGCGCGAGCCTCGCGCTGGACGCCGATCTCGGACCTCCCGGTGAACAAGATCCAGGCGGTCCTTCACGATACCTATTTCTGTCCTTTCCGGACGATCGTGCGCGACACCGACGAGGCGCGCAAGGTGCTCAGGTCGGGCGGCAATCCGCGCGCTGAACTGCCGCGCTGATCCTCTCCCGCTGACTTGCTCCTAGAGCAGGGGGATTGTAGCTACGGCCGCTCGCGTTGCTCGCTTAACCTGCTGCGCAGGTCAGCCTCCGCCGCAACCTCGTGCTGCTCTAGAGCAGCACGAGGTTATCCCGGTGAATGAGCTCGGGCTCTTCGACGTAGCCGAGCACCGACTCGATGTCGCTCGAGGGCCGGCCCGCGATGCGTCGCGTTTCCTGGGCGCTGTAGTTGGCCAGGCCGCGGGCGATTTCCGCGCCGTCCGGACCGAGGCAAGCCACCACCGCGCCGCGCTCGAATTCGCCCTCCACGTCCTTGACCCCGATCGGAAGCAGACTCTTGCCGCCGGAACGCAACGCCCGCGCCGCGCCGACATCGATGGTGAGACGGCCAGCCACCTGCACATGGTCGGCGAGCCATTGTTTTCGCGCCGCAAGCGGCGTGGTCGCGGCGACCAGGAAGGTGCCGATGTGCTCGCCCGCGCACAGCCTGATGAGGACCTCGGGTTCGTGTCCGGAGGCGATTACCGTGCTCGCCCCGCTGCGCGCCGCGCGCTTGGCGGCGAGCACCTTGGTGAGCATGCCGCCCTTGGCGATCGCCGACCCTGCGCTGCCTGCCATTGCTTCCAGCGCCGGGTCGCCCGCGTTGGCATCGTGGACCAGCGTTGCGCCGGGGTTCCTGCGCGGGTCGGACGTGAACAGGCCGGCCTGATCGGTGAGTATCACGAGACAGTCGGCCTCGATCAGGTTGGTGACCAGCGCGCCGAGCGTGTCGTTGTCGCCGAACTTGATCTCGTCCGTGACCACCGTGTCGTTCTCGTTGATGATCGGGATGACGCCCAGCCCGAGCAGCGTGACCAGCGTCGAGCGGGCGTTCAGGTAGCGCTGGCGATCGGCGAGGTCGGCGTGCGTCAGCAGCACCTGCGCCGTGTGCAGGCCATGTTCGCGGAAGCACGTCTCGTAGACCTGCACCAATCCCATCTGACCGACCGCGGCCGCAGCCTGCAACTGGTGCATGTGGTGGGGCCGCGTCTTCCAGCCGAGGCGCTGTATGCCTTCCGCAATCGCGCCGCTCGACACCAGGACGACCTGCTTGCCGGCGGCCTGCAGGTGCGCGATCTGCCGTGCCCACTGGGCGATTGCGGCGACGTCCAGCCCCTCTCCGCGATTGGTGACGAGCGTGCTGCCGACCTTGACGACGAACCGTCTCGCGTTCTTCACCGGGCCTCCTCCGCCTGCAGCGACTCCAGATGCGTCATGACCGCCCCCGCCAGCTCCATGCAGCCTTCTCCGGTGATGGCCGAGATGAGAAAACTGCGCCCGCGCCAGCGCAGCGCCTTCAGGAAGCGGGCCGCCGCGGCGGCGCGTTCTCCGGGAGGCAGCAGGTCGATCTTGTTTAGCACCAGCCAGCGCGGCTTGCGATACAGGGACTCGCCGTATTTCTTCAGTTCCGAGGCGATTGCGCGGGCGTCCCGCACGGGATCGGCATCCTCGTCCAGCGGCGCGAGGTCGACCAGGTGCAGAAGCAGGCGCGTGCGGGCGAGATGGCGCAGGAACTGGTGGCCGAGGCCGGCGCCCTCGGCGGCGCCCTCGATCAATCCCGGAATGTCGGCGATGACGAAGCTCCTGTCGGCGCCGACGCGAACCACCCCCAGGTGCGGGTGCAGCGTCGTGAACGGATAGTCGGCCACTTTCGGGCGTGCGCTTGACACAGCCCGGATGAACGTGGACTTGCCCGCATTCGGCAGGCCGAGCAGGCCGACATCGGCCAGGACCTTGAGCTCGAGCGCGAGTTTGCGGCTCTCGCCCGCCTCGCCAGGCGTCGCCTTGCGCGGAGCGCGGTTCGTGCTCGACTTGAAATTGATGTTGCCCATGCCGCCGCGGCCGCCGCGCGCGAGGAGCGCCTTTTGCCCGTGGTGGTCGAGGTCGGCGACAAGCGCACCGGTTTCGGCGTCGGTGATCACCGTGCCGACGGGCATGCGCATGACGATGTCGTCGGCGCCCTTGCCGTTGCACTGCTTGCCCATCCCGCCCTCGCCGTTCTTGGCGCGGTGGATTCGCGCAAAGCGATAGTCGATGAGCGTATTGATGTTCGCATCGGCGATCGCATAGACGCTGCCGCCGCGGCCCCCGTCGCCGCCGTCGGGCCCGCCGCGCGGGATGTATTTCTCGCGCCTGAAGCTGACCGCGCC
>Ga0082335_1005265_pt1 | contig 18104 bp, 10 predicted proteins | sample Subgrocontami58m_FD_72375 | JGI IMG/M metagenome (GOLD analysis project Ga0082335, IMG submission 72375) | Subsurface groundwater microbial communities from S. Glens Falls, New York, USA - GMW37 contaminated, 5.8 m (SPADES assembly) (version 2) ... | reverse complement strand
AAACCTTAACACGGCCTTTATTTGCCTGTCCCTGCGCCGGTTCCGGTGAAGCTGCCCGCACCGATCTGTCCGGCGGCCCCGCCCTGGAACTGCACCGGACCGTTATAGGAACCGCCGCTTAAGGTCCCGGTCCCGCCTGTGACATTGGCGCCCCAGGTGCCGGCTGCGGTATTCCAGTTGCCGATGGCAAAGTTGGCATTCAAGCCCCCGCCGGCCAGCGGCACGGCCGCCCCACCCACCACCGGGGCCGCACTGAAGTTACCGCTCACGGCCTGCGTAGCCCAGATCTTGGGCACGCTCCCCGTGGACGTGGCAAAGAACCCCACGTTGGCCATGGTCACGTTGCTCAGGTTGTTCACCGTGCCGGCCCCCTGGCTGAGCGTTGCCGAACCCACCTGGATCGCCGGGATATTCATCGCCTGCAGGGCCGAGGGATTGCTCGCGGCCATCTCCAGGAACTTGCCCGTCTCCAGCCAGGCCCCCTGGGCCAGGGCCTGCCAACTTGCCGTGGCCGGATTGAAGAGACCCTTGATCTCCCCGCCTGCGACGTAAGTGGCGGCATTCACCCAGTCCGCCTTGGCCCCGGCCACCGCGCCCGTAAGCACATTGGCGCTGTTGTTTGTCCAGGTCATGTCATGATAGCCCGTCCAATAGGAGGCATCCGTCCCCAAAGCCGTTTCCCACTGCCAGGTAGCCGGCCCCGAGGCGCCGCTGCCTTCCAAGAGGCTCTGCCAGATCCCCCAGGAGTTCTGGCCCGCTATCCAGGCCTCCTCCCTTGTCTCGGAGATAAAGCCCGGAGTCCCGGGCGCTCCGGCCAGGTTCAGGGATTGGGGTCCATTTACCGTGACGTCGAAGTTGGCCGCCGTCATTCCGGCCGGGGCCGCCTCCATTTCCGTCCTTGCCAGCAAACCCTCGGCGCTATAAAGGCCCAGGTCCGGGTAGGCGGTGCCGTAGAGGTCGCCCTTCAGGTAGCCCGTTTGCCCATTGGGATCGATATAAAGGGCGATCAACCCGATGGCCGCTTCCTGGCCGTCGTCCGACACGAGGGAGCTGAAGCCCCGGTAGGCGCCGCCATCATAGGTGGTGACGCTGCCATCGGCAAAATTGTCGCTCCAGACCGGCATTGACCAGACGCCGCTTCCGCCGTTCCAGGCCCCTATGGTCAGGGCCAGGGCCTCCGTGTTTGTCCAGAGGCTCTCTGTGCCGCCCAGGAGGGCGGAGACGAGGCCGTCGTTGCTTGCCAGATCGCTCACAAAGGTGAGGGGTTGCTCCTCGAAGGTCCCAATGGCCGCGCCTTCCCACAGACCCGGAGCGAAGGTGTCGTAGCTACCCAGGACATCCCCCTGGATGCTGCCCAGGACGAAGGGGGTCAGGTAGTTACCCCGCAGGGTTCCGGTAATTTGCCCGGCAGACCATTGTGTTCCCTCGGCCTCGGCCACCCAGTATTCCAATCCGTCCCAGGTCCGCCAGGACGTACCGCCCAGCTGCATGGTCCAGATGTCGGCCGGTATGCCCAGGTACTGCCCGCCCAGCTCGATGGCGAAGATGCCCCAGGGCTCGGGCGCGGCTGCTGATTGCTGCAGCCAGGTGGTGTAACTGCCCGTCCAGCCGGCGGAAATGTTGGCGATGCTGCCCTCGGCGATGATCGCGCCTGCGGGCTGCAAGTCGCCATCCGGGAAAGAGCCGGCAAAAGCGCCGTCCAGGTAATTGTAGCCGAGATTGACTAGCGGATCATAGGAGGTATATCCTTCCGCCTTCTTCGTTGCCCGGGCCATGCCCGAGGTTGTGGCGAAGAGGCCGCTCCCGTCTCCCCGGGGGTGGTACAGGCCGGCGAATGACCCCTCCAAGATACCGGCGCTCCCCGCCTCATCGATGTAGAGACTGGCGAAAAAACCCGTGTGTGCCTCCCGGCCGCCGGAATTGCCCACCCCTGCCCGGCCCAGGATGAAGCCGTCGGGCAGGAGATCCCCGCTGACTGCCTGGGCCTCATAGAGCGAGCCCCACCAGGCCGTCCCGCCTTCCGGCCAGGCCTCGCCCATCATATAAAGCTCCACAGGAGCGCCGGGCACGCCAAAGTCCTTGGCCGAGGCGAAGGGTGAGGCAGTGGTCCCCAGATAACCGTAGATCGGGCTGTGGTAATTGATCAGATAATTCCCATATTGGTGGTAGCCTGCGTCGAACTCCCCGCTGAACAGGAGGGGGGTCTCGGCATAGACGCTGCCGGCCGCCGCCTGCCATTCATAAAGGGACCTGTCCGGGTTAAACTGATAAGTGCCAGCCAGCGGTCCGCCAAAGGAGCCAAGGGCATGCGTCGTGAGAGAGCGGTAGTTTACCATCCCCTTGACCTCGCCCTCCGTCCAGGCGCTGCCGTCCATTTCAACCAGCCAGTAGCCATTGTGTGCTGTGCCCGAGAGCAGCCCTCCGGCCCAAGCCCGGGCGTTCGCTTCCGGGAGAACCGCGGCGTCGCCCGCCAGGTCCATAGTTACCCCGCCCCAATCCTGGCCCGCAACTCCCGCCACCTGGACGGCAAGATCCCCCGCAACCGCGCCCGCCAAGCCGGCGCTTAGGGAGTAGTTCTCCAGGGTGAAGGTCAGGGTCTGGGTACTGGCGTTTCCCGCCCCGTCTGCCGCCTCCACGGTGAGGGTATGGTCGCCCGCCGGCAAGGCAGCCCGATTGAGGGAAGAGCCGGCAAGCGGGCCTTCTCCGTCCAGGTCGGCGGTGAAGACGACAGCTTCATTGCCCGTCAAAGATACTGTCAGATCCGCCGTGCCGTCTGCCCGGGGCGAAGCCTGGGGCGTGATCGCCATCTCCGGAGGTGTGTAGTCCGTGGTCCAGGTGTAGGTTTGGGTGGAGCTGTTGCCCGCCGGATCAATGGCCGTGGCAGCAAAGGTATGGCTGCCCTCCGTCAGGTCAGCCAGGGTGGGAGAAGCCAGACTGGCACCGTCGAGAGTAAAGGCAAAGGTTGCCGCCTCATTTGCCGTCACGCCAATGGCGGCGGAGCGAGAGCTGGTGGGGGAAGCAGGCAGCCCCGAAAGCGTGATCACGGGAGGGTGGGTGTCCGTGGCCGTGGGCAGCACGAGCGTTGTCTCGGGCAGGAGAGGCGTCACCGCCACCGCCAGAGGCGGCTTGCTTTCCTCGCGGAGGCGGGCGAGATTATCCGCCTGTATCCGGGCCGCGTCGGGAACCGACGGCAGGCCCGCCACGGCTATTCTTTCAGGATACCTCTCCGTCTGGGCCGTCTCTTTCCGGTGCTGTTCCATCTCCAGGGCCGTAGCGACTTTCACCAGCGGTGGAACCTTGGGATCCGTAATGACCGTGGCCTGGCCGGCGCCTAACTGCCGTACATCCCCGGGCCGGTGGAGACTGAAGGCCTCCACCCTCCCCTCGGTCACGACGGCGCCGCTCCTGTCCGCCTGGCTATAGGCAAAAAAATCCGTGCCCCGGCTCCGGTATACCGCCGTGGGCGTACGCACCTCGTAGCGCCGCTGGCTCCCGGCCGCTACGGCTGTCTGCACCATGTTCCGGATCTCCTCACCATAAGCGCTGAGGATGTTACCGGTGGAGATGGCCCTGGCCCTGGAGGTCGTCTTGACGATGTTCTGAATCTTGCCGCGCGTGAGTTCCACGATGATGCGGTGCGGCTCCTCATCTTTTCCCCTCCTGGAGGCGGAAAGGCGTAGAAAGCTGTTTTCCGCCACCCGCAGGATGCTGCCGTCGGGGAAGGCAACTTCGCACTTTCCCTGACTCTTCGTGCGGAGGACGGCCTCCGCTGGTAGTTCGTCTCCCGGGTGCGCCTCGACCGCTTCCTTACCCGGCGCAATCACCTCGACATCGCCCACAATACCGATGATCTTGCCGACCGGCGCTGCCAGGGCCGCTACCGGGTAGACCGCCAGCCAGGCTAAAAGTGTGACGACGAGGGATGCTCTTTTCATGCTCTTGTCTCCTGCTGCTTTCCCATACCTTTTTTATTGCTTATTATTTACTGGCTTCTTATCACCATCGGGCAGAGCCTGATTTGCCCCTGCGAATTACCTGAAACTCCCTTGCCAATCCGATCCTCTTGCCGCAGGATTGCTTCATCGGCTTGCTGCCTCCTCGCAATGACGGGCTTGGTGATTTATTCGGACTTAATGGTATAGCGTGCCATCCCGAAGGGCAATGAGGGTTATATGGCAGCATAATGGTAGATAAAGCCTACCCTCTTCCACTCCTCGGGGTCGGTATCGGTATCGCTATCGCTATCGATTCCATAAAGATTCATATCCTCAAATCCCCCTGCCCCTTTGCCAAAGGGGGAGAAAACGGGGACTTTTTCCAAAGGGAGAGAAGAAGAAGGGGGGTGACAGAGGTAAAAAAGAGGGGGCGGGGCACTGATCAGTGCCCCGCCCCCCGGTTGAAGGGTTTCAAAGTGGGTTAACTTCTAACGTACCGTCACTGTAACCGTGGCGGCATTGGAAATGCGGCCCAGGTTGTCTTTGACAGTATAGGTGAACGTATCCACGCCGATGTAACCCGGGGTCGGCACATAGCGTACCACGCCCCCCCGGGCCGGTGTGACTGTGCCGTGGGCCGGGGGTGTCACGATCAGGACGGACTCGCGGTTGATCCGGGAACCGCGCGCAGCCCGGTCGTTGCCCGTCACGCTGATGGTTATCAGCCGGCCCCTTCTCGATACGGCATCATTGTTCGCTACCGGTGCACCGACCGCGGGATTTACCGTAATCGCCACGGTGGCTGCATTGGAAACCGCGCCGAGGTTATCCTGCACCGTATAGGTGAAACTGTCCGGTCCGGAATAGCCGGCGTTCGGCGTGTAGGTCACCACCCCGGTGGCCGCGTTGACTGCTGCCGCACCGTTTAAGGGCGCCGCGCCGATCGCCACCGAGGCCGGGTTGACGACACCGTCAGGATCGGAGTCGTTAGCCAGGACGGCAATGGGAAGCGCCGTGCCCGCACTGGCTGTGGCCGTGTCATTGACCGCCGTTGGCGCGACATTGGGGACGGCCGTCACCGTGACCGTGACAGTCGCCGCATTCGAAACAGCGCCGAGATTATCCTGCACGGTGTAGACAAAGCTGTCCGTGCCGGTAAAGCCGGCATTCGGGGTATAGGTCACTGCGCCCGTTGTCGTGTTGATCGTCGTGGTCCCACTTGCCGCCGCCGTCGTTACGGCCACGCTCGCGGGATTGAGGGTGCCGTCGGCATCCGTGTCGTTCGCCAGGATAGTGATGGCGACCGGCACTCCGGCTGTGCCCGCGGCATCATCTACCGCCACCGGGGCCGTGTTGGCCGCCGGGAGGGCCGTTACCGTCACCGTGACGGTCGCCGTATTGGAAAGGGCGCCCGCATTGTCCCGCACCGTGTAAGTGAAGCCATCGGTCCCCGTGAAAGCGGCGGTCGGCACGTAGGTTACCGCGCCTGTCAAAGTGTTGACCGAGGTCGTTCCGCTGGTTGCTGCCGACAGCGTCACGCTTAAGGGGTTGAGTGTGCCGTCGCTGTCCGTGTCGTTCGAGAGGATGTTGATCACCACCGCCGTCCCGGCCGGGGTGGCTGCGGTATCATTGGCTGCCACCGGGGCCACATTCACCGCGGGGATGGCCGTCACGGTCACACTGACGAGGGCTGCATTGGAAACCGCGCCGAGATTATCCTGCACGGTATAGGTGAAGCCGTCCGTGCCGGCGAAACCGGCATTCGGCGTATAGGTTACCGCACCGGTAGCGGTATTGATCGCTGTGGTCCCGTTTAAGGCCGCCGCCGTTATGGCCACGCTGGCGGGGTTGAGGGCGCCGTCGGCATCCGTATCGTTTGCCAGGACGTTGATCACGACCGGGGCGCCGGCCGCCGTGGCAGCATTATCGTTTACCGCCGCCGGAGGCCTGTTGACGCTGACCGTGACCGTGGCGGCATTCGACAGGGCCCCGAGGTTGTCCTGCACGGTGTAGCTAAAACTGTCCGTGCCCGCGAAACCGGCGACCGGGGTGTAGGTCACCGCCCCTGTCGTCGTATTGACGGCCGTCGTTCCGTTTAAGGCCGCGGTCGTTACGGCCACGGTCGCGGGGTTGAGCGTGCCGTCGGCGTCCGTATCGTTGACCAGGACATTGATCGCCACCGGCGTTCCAGTCGCGGTGGCTGCCGTGTCATTGACCGCCACAGGAGGTCGGTTGATGGAGACTGTGACGGTGGCAACATTCGACACTGCCCCGAGGTTATCCTGCACGGTGTAGCCAAAGGTGTCCGTGCCCGCAAACCCCGCATTGGGAGTGTAGGTCACCGCGCCCGTTGTGGCATTGACCACCGTCGTCCCGTTCAGGGCCGCCGTCGCTACCGTCACGGTGGCCGGATTGAGGGTGCCGTCGACATCCGTGTCGTTCGCCAGGACGCTGATCACGACGGCCACGCCCTGATGGGTAATCGCCGTATCGGGATTGGCCACGGGCAGGGCATTGACAGTCACCGTTACGGTGGCCACATTCGAGAGGGCGCCCAGGGCATCAGCCGCCTGGTAAGTGAAGCTGTCCGTACCGAAGAAGCCCGCATTCGGCGTATAGGTGACCGTCTGATCGATATTGACGACGACCGTGCCGTTCGTGGGCTGGGTCAGGCTAGCCGCGGATACCGTGAGCGGCAGGTTCTGGTTGGGATCGGTATCGTTGATAAGCACGTTGATGATCGCGGCGACTCCCTGATTGGTGAGGACCGCATCGTTTACCGCCACAGGGGGCAGGTTGATGTAGGACACAGCCACCGGCTCCGTATCCGAACCGCCGGCCGAAGAAAGGACCGTCACCCTGGCAGGCGGCTCGGCCACATTAGGCACCACCACCCCCTGGGCGCCGCCGCCCACTGCCAGCGGGGCAAGGGCGCCCCAACCCAGGGCCGTCAGCGTGGGCACCACCAGTTGGTCACTCGAGGCGGCCTCGATAGTGAGTTCCTTGGTATCGAAGTTGTAAGCGGCCTTCGTGATCTTCACCAAATCGACGACGGGACTGCTCAAGATCGTGGGCGGAGCGCCCACCTGGGTCGCCGTTGCCACGAGGTTCGCTGGTATGGCGACTGCCGGGGCATAGCGTGTATAGAACCGGCCCGTGGCGGGGTCGTTAGTCATGGTTGTCTCGGGTCCCGGGGCCAGGGTCTCCCGGAAGGAAACTGCGGCGGCGGTCGGGGCGGTGGCGAAAACTTCCACCTGGGTTCCCCCGGCTGCCGTGCGGCTGTAAGTCGAACGGTCGAAGGTCAGGTCAGGCGGCAGGGTTCCGCCAAAGACCTTGCCGGAGATCGCAAAGTCCGTGGTCGTGATGTCGATGCCCGGCCCCACGATGCGCAGGAAATTTGTTCCAAAGGGGCTCCCTGTGACCTTCTGCAGGACATTGGGATCGCCCAGGAAGGTCTCCGCGCCGATCACGATCGGGGCCGGAGCGCCGCCCGGGGTCAGAGACCGGACCAGGAAGGGGCCGATATCGCCGGCCAGGGCGCCGGTGAAGATGGCCGTGGCGACACCGATGTCCCTGGTATACTGGATCTCCCTCATGACAGGGTCAATCGTGTCGACGACAAAGGTGTCCACACCGAAGGGATGGGTAAAGGTGTAGGTACCCGGCGTCGGCACCTGGACATAGAAGCGGATTCTGGCGAAACTTATCTGGTCGCCGTTGGCGACAAAGCCGGTGCCAAAGGCCGCCTCCAGGGAAGAGACAAAGCGGACGTCCACTCCCGCCACGGCATCGACGATCGAGGCGTCGGCGGTGAACCAAAAGGATTCGTCAGGGAAGTTGAGAGGGAAGCTGACCGGCAAAGCCAGATCGTATCCCGGTGCGGGCAGAAGAACGCACATCGGGTCCCCCGCAGCCCCGGGGTCGGGCGACGGCGTCGTGGACAGGCAAAGCTCCAGTTGCCGCGTCCCATCGGAATACCAGACCGGGAAATAGCCCGTGGCCGGGCTTGTCGGCCCCACAGCCTGCAAGGCCGCCCGGGACTGCCCGAAGGCGCCCAGCAGCAGTATGGCAGCCAAAAGCATGATCAATATCTTCTTATGCATGATGGACCTCCTTTCATATTTCTTACTAGGGCAGGATGATGACCTCTTCCCGGTCCGACCCCCCGGCCGAGGAGGTGACCGTGACTGCGGCCGGCGGAATCACTACCGGCGCTATAACGAGGCGCTGGGCCGGGGCGGGAAGCAGCGGGTCAGCCGCGAGGGCTCCGAATCCCGCCGCATTCAAGGAGATCGGCCCTGTTGCATCGCTCGAAGCGGCCTCGATCGTGAGTGTCTGGGTGGCGGACGCGTATTCGGCCTTGGTGATGGAGATGAGGTCGGTTACGGGGCTCGAACTCGTGGCCACGGTATTGGCGGGAATGGAGGCCAGGTTATAAGGCGTGTTGTTCGCCGTCAGATTCACGGGGCCGAAGAGGGCCGGCGGTGCGAGCACCTGTCCGAAGAAGTGGCCGCGGGGATCACCAGTCATGGTGACCGGATAGGGAGGTACGCCGGAGTCCGTGACCGAAAGGGCCGCCGTAGGGGGAGCGGTCGCGAAGACATCCATCTGCAGGCCCAAGGGACCCCGACTGTAGGAGGCCCGATCCAGGGCAATGGGCGTGGGAAGCGCCGCGCCCGTGAAGACCTTGCCGGAAATGGCAAAGAGGTTGCTTGTGGCGTCGGCGCCCGGTCCCTGGACGCGGAAGAAATTGGTGCCGAAGGGGCTGCCGGTCACAGGCTGATTGACGTTCGGATCGCCGAGGTAGGTCTCCGCACCGATCACGATCGGCGAGGGATTGCCCAGGTTGTCGACCCTGATCAGGAAAGGTCCGATGTCGCCCGACAGGGCGCCGGTGAAGATGCCCGTGGCGCCGATCCCGATGTCCCGGGTGTAGTTGATGGCTCGGCTGCCGACATCAGGAATGTCGAGCACTTCCACGCCATAGGGATGGGTCAGCGTGTACACACCCGTATTGGTCACGGTCCCCCGGACGCGGATCCGGGCGAAGCTGAGCTGGTCGCCGTCGATCAGCGCATCAAGCCCAAAGGCGGCTTCCAGGGCGATGGTCAGCCGGACATCGAAGCCGATACCCTGGGCCCGGGCATCAGCGGTGAACCAGAAGGACTCATCGGGGAAATTGCCCGGGAAGGAGACGGGGAGATTAAGGTCAAAAATACCCGGCTCAGGCAGGAGGGTGCACATCAGGCCGCCCAAAGCGCCGGGGTTGGGCGACACGGTCTTGGTGAGGCATAGTTCCAGGGGCACGCCGTTCGTGTCCTGATACCATAGCGGGAAGAAGCCCGTGGCAGCCGTATAGGGCCCCGGGTCCACCGCATGCAAGGCCGCCTGGGCGGCAGGGCACAGGTTGAGGACAAGAAAAAAGCCGGTCAACACTGTAAGGATCTTTAGTTTCTTACTCATGATACGCTCCTTTCAAAAAAGATTTACCTTTGCTTGGATCTTACGGCACTGCGCTTTACTTCAGGGTGCGAATCGCCCACGTTTCACCTCCTTTGCGCGGCCTCAAGCCATGGATCGCGGAACGGTGCAGCCGGTCAGACCCGATGGTTTCGGCATTTTATAAGCACCTTCTCTTGCACGGAGAAGATGCACTTCTTGTGATGTCAGTTATGGAAGAGGCCGAAGCAAGTTTCCGGACGCGGGTCAGATCAGGACTGTAGGTAAAAGGCACGGGCTGGGCCACAATCCTGACCACCACTGCGCCTGCTTCGTTGTCTAGAGGATAAAGCGCCCCAAAGGGAAAGACAATATTGAAAAAGTGGCAGTAGATTGGTAATGAGAAACTACTTAAAAAAACAGGTAATAGGTAATGGGTTATAGGTCAACCCAACACTCAAAACACAACACTCAACACCGTTTTTATTTCACTATCCCCGCGCCGGTGCCGGTGAAGGTGCCGTCACTGAGGCGGCCGGCGGCCCCGCCTTGAAAGTTCACCGTGCCGTTCCGGACACCGCTCAAGGTCCCGGTCCCGCCTGTGATGTTCGCGCCCCAGGTGCCGGCGCTGGGATTCCAGTTCCGCACCTCGAAATTGGCGCTGAGGCCTCCGCCGGACAGCGGCACGGCCTGGAACCCGGCCTGTCCCACGAGGGCGGGTGCGGCGCTGTAATCGCCGACAACGGCATTGGTGGCCCAGATCTTTGGGACGCTGCCCGTGGAGGTGGCAAAGAAACGCACATTATCCATCCGCACATTGCTGAGGTTGTTGATCGTGCCTGCCCCTTGCGTCAAAGTTGCCGCCCCCACCTGGATGGCCGGAATGTTCAAGGCCTGAAGGGCAGCCTGATTGCTGAGAGTCATCTGCAGGAATCTTCCCGTTTCCATGGTTACGCCCTGGGAGAGGGCCTGCCAAACAGCTCTGGCCGGGTCGAAGAGCCCCCGGACCTCGCCGCCGGTAATGAAGGTAGAGGCGTTGACCCAGTCTGCCTTGACGCCGGCCACCAGGCCCGTGAGTTGGGAGCCGTCTCCAATCCGGGTCACATCGGTATAAGTTGTCCAGTAGGTCCCGGCTGTGCCGGAAGCCGTCTGCCAGGACCAGGATGCCGGCACGGGGCCCTCCTTAAATGCCAGCAGGCTCTGCCAGATGCCCCAGGAGGCAATGTCCCTGATCTGCGCCTCATTCCTCGCCTCCGACAGGAAGTCGAGGGATGCGGGCGGACCCGCCAGGCTCAATGGCTTCTGACCGCTCTCCGTCACCCGATTGAATAAGTCGTCCGCCTTCAGGGATGCGGCGCCCATTTCAATGCTCCTGAGGGCGCCGGCCCCGGTAAAGCTTTGCAAGGCCGGGTTGTCCGTACCGGTAAGCGCTCCTATCAGATAGCCCGCCTGCCCGCGGGGATCGACATAGAGGGCGATCAGTCCCGCGTCCACGCCCTGACCTTCGGCCAGGAGGAAGGAACTGAAGCCCCGGTAAGCGCCGCCGTCGAAGGTGGTCAAGTTTCCATTCCGTAAGTTGCGGCTGAAAAAAGGCGCCGACCAGAGCCCCTGGTCGCCTCTCCAGGCGCCGGTCATCGTGACGGGGGTGGTTGCTCCGGCCCAGAGAGCAGCCGTGCCGCTCACCCGGGCCGACAGCTCGCCCTCGCCGCCCCGGAGGTCGCTGAAAAACCAGGGAGGGTTGCTTTCGGCAAAGACGCCGGGGTCAAAGGCCTCCCGAAGGTGATCGTCATCATGCGCTTCGTCGCTGTCCTTGATCCGGTCGTTGAGCCTTTCCAGCTCCTTGGAGGAGCGATGGCGTCTCTTCCGGCCGTCATCGCTGTTTTCCTCGGCGCTGCCTTCCTCGGCCAACCTTTCTTCATCATCCTCGTCCGGCGCCATGGCCCCGGTCATATGCATGGGCAGCCCCGCTCCCGAAGTTTTTCCCCGGGGCTTTTCCGACGGATCGGTGGCCCTCCGGTACCGTTCCACCTCCGCTTCCGTCGTCGTTTTTACAAAAGGCGGGAGCCGGGGATCGGCAATCACCGTGGCCAGACCAGGCCCGATCGTGCGCACCTCCTCGGGTCGCTGGGCACTGAATGCATAAACCGTCCCTTCCGTAACAAGGGCGCCGCTTACGCCGGCCTGATGATAGGCAAAAAATTGCGTGCCCCGCACGCCATGGACCGAGGTGGGGGTATGTACCTCGTACTTCGCGGACAGAGCATCGGCGCCCTTGACCACCCGCACGATGCTCTGCGCTATACCGCGGAAAAGATAAAGCGTTGCCTGCCGCTCGCCCCGCTCCTGGCTTCCGGCAAAGGCGGAAACACGGAGACGGCTGTTTTCCGCCAGGCGCAGGATGCTGCCGTCTTGGAAGGCAACTTCCACTTTGGCTTGTGTCTTGGTGCGGATGATGTCGCCCTCGTTGATCTCACCTCCCACCGCGGCCTGGACCGCTACCCCGCCGGGCGGTGTCACGTCCACATTGCCGGCCACGCTGGTGAACTTACCCACGCCGGCCCGCGCCAGAACCGGGGACAGCACCAGCAGAGCAAGGAGGGTGATGACGATGGTTTTCCTTTTCATGGTATGGTCTCCTGCTACGTTACAATATCCTGTTGACATAATTATTATATTGCACGGCAGGGAAGGCAATGATGATAAAATGGCAGGATATTGGGATAAAAAAACTACCCAGAAGAAGAATGTTTCCCTGCGGAATTCAATGATCAGATATTGTCCGAAAAATGCGTCGATTAATTTATCCTTGACTATCGCTTATATTTTATGAAATATATAAGTCATGTATGAAGTCGTTTGGAAGCCAAAGGCGCGCAAACAACTTAAGAAGATTGGCGACAGAGCGGAAATGCGCACAATCGGCATTGCCGTTATGCAGCTTGCAGCATTTCCGGCTTGCCCGGGAGTCAAGCGGCTTGAGAATCACAAATACGCCTACCGTTTGCGTGCCGGTAGATACCGTGTCCTTTTCGATGTGCAGGACATGATCAGAATCATTGAAATACAGGAGGTAAAGAAACGTGATGAGAGCACATACTGATGCCCAAGTTATCATGCACGAAGGGCGCCCGGCCTTTGTCGTGATCCCGTACAATGAATATATCAGATTGAGACGGCCTTTCGTGCCCGAAGACGGAGAAAGCGTTCCCAACGATGTTATCTGGCTTACCATAGACAAGGGGTACACTTTAGTTCGTGCTTGGCGTGAATATTTGAGCCTGACGCAAAAGGAAGTTGCGGAGAAAGCAGGGATTACACAGGCCGCCCTATCGCAAATGGAATCTGGTGAAAAAAAACTTAGAAAAGCGACGCTGGAGAAGCTGGCGGAGGCACTCGGGGTAAGCGTCGAGCAGCTCCGCGGGTGAGGTGTATATTATGGGCCGTCCCTTACTTATTTTTTCTCCCCTGGGCTGACGGAGATCAACTCCACATCGAAGACCAGGACGCTGTTGGGGTCGATCCGGGGATTGCCGCGTTCGCCGTAGGCCAGCTCCGGAGGGATGAAGAGTTGCCACTTGGCCCCTTCCTTCATCAACTGCAAGGCTTCGGTCCAGCCCTTGATGACGCCGTTCACCTTGAAGGTGGCAGGCTTTCCCCGCTTCAAGGAACTGTCGAATTCCCTATTGTCGAGCAGGGTGCCCCGGTAATGAACGGTCACCGTGTCCTCGGCCCCGGGCGTCTTGCCGGTCCCTTGCACCAGAACTTTGTATTGCAGACCGCTCGCCAGGACCTTTACCCCTTCTTTCTTCTTGTTCTCCTCCAGAAAGGCTTTGCCTTCGGCAAGGTTTTTCACGGCCTTCTCGCGCATTTCTTTCTGGCGGGCCGTGGTAACCCGCAATTGCAGATCGGAGATGGCAGCCTTGACTTCTTCCTGGCTCATCAGGGCTTCTTTTCCGGTCAGGGCGTCCCGCATCCCGGCGGTGTAGAGATCGAGATTGATCTCGACTCCCTGTTTCTTGATGGCGTCCCCGTACTGCCAGCCGAGGCTGTAACTGTCCTTGTCTTTCTGGTCGCTCAACTTTTGCTTCTCCGCTGCCTGGCCGACGGAAAAAAGCAAGCCGATACTGAGAACTGCCGCCAGGATACCTTTGCTTCGCATCATTTTTCCTTCCTTGTCCTTTTAATTTCCTCGGGGTCAGTATCGGGATCGGGATCGCTATCGATTCCTTTTTTTCCTTTTCGATACCGATTCCGATAGCAATACCGACCCCGAACAGTACAAAAGTACCTCCATCATTCCGGACCCTGATCGGGAATCCAGTTTTTAAAGGACTGGATTCCCGATCCCCGCCTTCGCGGGGACAGGCTCCGCGGGAATGACAAATTGGGCGCCGGTATGACACACTATTTTTGACAATCTCGTAAAAAGTCAGAAAACCCGTCATTGCGAGGAGGGCAGCGTCACAGCAATCCTGCGGCTAGGCATGAGATTGCTTCGGGCTGCGCCCTCGCAATGACGGTGAATAGGGCCAGGCTCACCGCCCGCGCACGGCCCTCCCTTTGAAGGCGGGCATGGCGATGTTTCTACCCCTGACCCGCACACTCATCCGCTGCGGTAAAAAGCGGTAACCGGCAAGCGTGGGCACCAGGATATACATCCCATTGGCCAGGCCGGTGAAACTGAACTTGCCCGCCGCATCCGACAAAACGGTCGCATTGACTGGTCCGGCAACCTGCACGAGTTTCATGGACACTCCCGCCAGGGGCCGGCCGATCCGTTCCAGGACCACTCCGGAGACCGCATGATCGCCCGCGCCGACCGGCATCGCCACGACAAAGTCCACACCGACCGCGCCGTTCGTGGTGATGGTGACATTCATCGCCGGCGGGGTGACAGTGGCGCCACCCATCACGGCCGGCATGACTTCATACATGCCGCTGGTCAACCCCGAGACGTTGTAGGTGCCGAGGGCGTCCGTCACGGCAGCCGTCGGCGGGCTCCCGCCCAGGCTCATCGAGCCCACCTGCACCGTGACGCCCGCGAGCGGCGCGCCCGCAGCATTTGTCACCCGGCCGGAGATGGCGTAAGTCTGGATGTCCTGACCGGCCCCGATGTTGATGGGAATCCGGGCGGTGAACCGCACGTCGCGCCGCAGGGTGTCGATGAACTCCACCGTGGCGTGGCTGTTGACGGGCACGGCCGACCGGATCAGGCAGCCGAAGCGTCGGGCCACGCTCCACTCCATAGGCGTGCCTGCCGGCACCAGGACCGGCTCATTGTAGGCGCCGAAGGGCGGTACGCCCAGGGCCCGGCCGTCCCACTCGATGATCACGATATCCACCGGAAAGGTGATCCGGGCGTTGTTGTAGGCGGCATCGAGGACCCGGAGGAAAATATTCTGGTTCACCTCGGCGTTGATGGATACCTGGACCCCCGCGACGCCGCTCATCAGCTCCGGCGGGATGGCGATGCCGTGGGGAATTTCACCCTCGCCGGGGATCCGGAGCGTGCCGGAGTCATCGGGGACAGGCACGCCCGTGACATAGAAGTGGGTGCTGCGGAAATCGTTGAAGGCGAAGAAGTCATCGGGGCCGATGCCGCCGCCGGCATTGCCGTGGAAATTGTCGTTCACCCCGGGGATGCTGCCATGTTGGGGGTAAGTGGCCCGGGCATTCTTGCCCAGGTTCGACCAGTTGATGTCCCGGTCGTCCACCACCCAGAGGGCCTCCACGTCGTAGGGGACCGTATGGGCATGGGGGTCCGTGGCGAACTTGAGCCAGGCCGGCAGGTCAGGATTGTTCGCTTCCGGGTCCGGGGTGGTCAACAGGTTGAAGTTGTCCTGGCCGAATTGGGGAAAGGCCGCCAGGTTGGCCGCGGTCCGGCGCCTCCCTAAGGGGAATCCGGGCTCCGGCCGGCCGTTTCCGATGGGGGTGTTGTTCAGGACCACGGTGCCATCGGCATTGGTGCGGGCGATGGAAGCGAAAAAGGCATCCGGAGGGTCGATGATGGTAAAGCCGTATAACCCGAACTCGAAGTGCTGCACCGTGTTCCGGTGGCAGTGGTAAAAATAGGAGCCGATGAAGTTGGCCTGCCACTGGTAGATGTAGTGACCGATCTCCATGGAGCAGTGGCCCACGCCGTCGTTCATGGGGGTAGGCTCCTGCCCGTGCCAGTGGATCGTGTGGGGCGGAGGCCCGCTGCCGGCGGTCTCGCAATGGAAGATCGCCCCCCGGGGCACGCGGTTGGTGGGGGCGGGGAAGGAGCCGGTTTTCGCGGCGCCGACGCCGTCGGGGTCCCGGAAAAGAAAAAACTCCATGTCCTGACCGTCCCAGGTAGGGAGCGTCATGCCGTGCATCAGTTGCCGCTGGATCGTATGGGGCAGCCGGGGAGGATTTTTGTCCTGGTAGCCGGCAGCCGCCATGACCTCGGGCACGGGACTGGTGGCGTTCACCAAATCAGGGGTAGCGGGGCTCTCCGTGGGGGGATCGAACATCTTGGCGTACATGCCCTCCATGCCCGCAACGGACATCCGCAGTATTCTATTGGCTGGATTTTGAAATGACATAATCTCTCTCCTTTCTCATCTAATCCCCCCTTACCCCCCCTTTGTCAAAGTGGGGTTGGGGGGGATTTCTCATCTGGATTCCTATACCACCGGAAGCGGTGGAAATTCCTCCCGCTCCTTCTGGAATTCGTTATCGCTCTGTTCGCAGGCCTCCTGGATGCCGGTGCGCCGCGCCTCGTCACAGCCCATGGTGAGGATCTGCGGAGATTGAGAAAGCCCGAGCATCATGGCAAAGTCCATGTCCATGGGGAAAGTCTGGGGCGGCAGGAGCGGCATCATCGGATGCCCGCCGGGAGCGGCGGCGAGGTCCTCTATGTGGTAGCGCGGCAGCTCGATGTTGCGATCGCCGATGATGTACATCCCCGAGATCAAGGCGGTATTGTAGTTTCCGCCCTGGGTCGACTGGGACGGCTCGGAATGGTCGTGCATGGGGAAACAGAGGGGTGATTCGCGCTGGGCCAGGGAAACGGGGGTCACCCCGTCGACAGTGGATAATCCCATTGTGCCCAGCGGCGGCATGTAGACATCGAATTCCTCGATCGGCGGCCAGGTCGGATGGCCATTGATGGTGAGCAGCGCCGCATCCCCGGAGCCGGCCCTGCCGATGCCTTTTTCATTGGGGACATCGGGAGAGCGCATGAAAGGTATCACCAGGTCATAGCGGGAAGAATTATAGCCGGGAGGATTCAGGGTGAACGTGTCCACCCAGATGATCCCGGGGTTCAGCAGAGTAGCCCTATCGGCGGCATTACCCTCCGGGTCGCCCTGCACCACGCCATCCACGGAGATCACGTAGTAGTGGTTGCAATGGAGGTGCATGGAATGGGTCATGAGGCCGGCGTTCAGGACCCGGACCACAAAGGGCTCACCGACCCGCCCCATAGGGGTGATGACCGGGTTGTCGTGGCAGAAAAAGCCGCCTTGGCCGTTGATCGTGAAGTACTGGGGAATATCGCTCGAAAGATTTATGTCGTTGCTGTTCGGGGCGAAGGCGTCGTTCGTGAAGCGTTGTATGAATTCCGCAGCCGGCATTTCCACGCCGGCAGGCAGGCTGCCCACGTCCCGAAAGAGGCTCTGGCTCGCCTGGTGGGTGAGCCAGACGCATTGCCGGAAGGGCGGCGTCAGGGTGGCGGGATCACCTTCCTCCCAGGCCAGACCCGGCCAGTGGTCCGCGGTACCCAGTTCGTCGAAGAGCTGCTGCACCTGGGGGGTGGGGTTGGCGTAGGGGGTCCATCTCGTCCCGGCTTTCGCGGCCGGCATGGCGATGAAGGCCCCATGCAGCCCCATCACCCGGTTGACGGGCTCATTGAGATTGTCGTAATAGAGAAAAGTCCCTGTCCCGGTGACCGTAAAGCTGGTGGTTACGGATCCCCCGGGCGCAATGGGGCCGCTGTCGAACATGCCGGGGATAAAAAAGGCATGGGGTTCGTCCAGGGCATTGGTGATCGAGATGTTGACCGTGTCTCCCTGAGCAGCGTAGATTATCGGTCCCGGAACTTCCGCAGCGACCCTGGCCTCCTTGAACACCCAGAAGTAGCATTCCGCCGTATTGACGGCATTGTGGGTGGCCATCTCCTTGATGGCGTCGGTGATGGTGAAATTCAGGGATGAGACCGCCGCAAAAGCCTTGTTGCCCGTGAGCCAGGGCAATTGGGAGCCCACCACCAGGGCCGCGATACCGCCGGCACTGCTCTGGATGAACTGCCGTCGCGAAATTTCCTTCTCTTTCATATTGACCTCCTTTACCAGATTATCCTTATTGTTAATGATCAGTTTGTCCTGCGCTGATCATCGTCATTGCCCTTTTTGCCTCTGCCGGGGGGGCACTGTCCCCCTTCTTCTCGGGGTCGGTATCGGGATCGCTATCGACTTCGTCCCCGCCATACTTTGTTTGGTTCTTTCAAGACCAAGTGCCACCTGCGTGCCCTCGTCCGAGTTTCGTCAGCATGGTCACAATATCAGCTGTTTCTTTTCGATCCCGATACCGATTCCGATAGCGACCCCGATATCTTTCACTCAACACGCAACACCCAAAACTTAACACTGCCTTTATTTGACTGTCCCTGCGCCGGTTCCGGTGAAGCTGCCCGCACCGATCTGTCCGGCGGCCCCGCCCTGGAACTGCACCGGACCGTTATAGGAACCGCCGCTTAAGGTCCCGGTC
>Ga0082335_1005264_pt1 | contig 18106 bp, 15 predicted proteins | sample Subgrocontami58m_FD_72375 | JGI IMG/M metagenome (GOLD analysis project Ga0082335, IMG submission 72375) | Subsurface groundwater microbial communities from S. Glens Falls, New York, USA - GMW37 contaminated, 5.8 m (SPADES assembly) (version 2) ... | reverse complement strand
TTGGCTACACAAGTTTTAGAGAGCTAAGAGATATTCCTTCTAATCCTTACACTGTAAAAGTAACCGCACGTATGTGGCAGTTTTCTTTTGAATATAAAAATGGTAAAAAAACCGATACGCTCTACGTGCCGGTAAACACCGGAATTGATTTAGAAATGCAGTCAATGGATGTGAACCATGCCTTTTACATTCCTGCATTTAGAATTAAAGAAGATATTATTTACGGTAAAACAACACATTTATATTTTACTCCTAAACAAGTCGGCGATTATGATGTAGCATGTGCTGAGTATTGCGGCTTGAATCATTCTGCTATGTACACAATGGTAAAAGTTTTAAATGATAAAGATTTTTACAAATGGCTTGAACGCCCAAGCGTTCCTTTAACAAAGATTCAAACTAATAATTGAGCGATAATTGTTTCAGCATTTGAAAAAACATATTGGTATAATTTTAGAACTCGGTAAAGTTAAAATTACTTTCTTTGTTGCAGTTTCTACTTCCGTAGGGTACATATTGCATTCCGGAAAGTTTGAATTGACTATGCTGTTCATTGTGATCGGTGTATTCATATTAGCTTGCGGTTCATCTGCATTGAATCATTATCAAGAGAGAATTCTTGATTCACAAATGGATAGAACAAAAGGTCGGCCAATACCATCCGGCAGAGTTACATCATTATACGCACTTGTTGTTTCGTTCTTACTGGTTATGTTTGGTTTAGCCGTAATTTATTTTTCATCAAATGTTACAGCGTTAATACTTGGATTTATTGCGTTGATCTGGTACAATTTAATTTATACACCTTTGAAAAAAAGATTTGCACTTGCAGTTGTTCCTGGTTCGGTAATAGGCGCACTTCCGCCGATGATCGGCTGGGCTGCTTCCGGCGGGAATATATTTGATATGAAAATATTATCACTCGCATTATTCTTTTTCATTTGGCAGATACCGCATTTTTGGCTTTTGCTTTTACTTCACGGAAAAGATTATGAGAAAGCCGGATTCCCGACACTCACAAAAATTTTTAATGATCTTCAGCTTGGAAGAATAACTTTTATTTGGATTGCAGCGCTTGCTACAAGTTGTTTGTTGATTCCTTTCTTTAATTTATCATCAAGTTTCTATGCTCTAATAACATTGTTTCTACTGGGTGTCTGGCTAATGTGGAAAACGAAAGGAATATTATCAAATTATCTTGAAAGAATAATTTTCAGAAAAGCTTTCTTGAGTATAAACTTATATGTCTTAGCAGTTGTTTTGATTATCTCGATTGATAAATTATTTCTTAAAGAATTATAGTCGGTTGGATTATGGAATTTTTAGATAAAGCAATATTACCTCAATCAGATCATCATATGGTCTTGATCAAATATTTGATCGTGGTTGCATTTGTTCTTCTGATCCCTTATTTGAGTTTACTGCTTGGTAATCTTACTTACTCACTTTATTTCAGAAAGAGAGCTATTAGAGAGAATAATGAAAATTTCTATAAACTCTCCGAAGACTTAATTGAAATGATCACATTCAACAAAGGTGTGGCATTTGCTTTAGGAATTGTTCCGATGTTAAGCGCAATGTTTGGGTTTGCTCAATTGCTCAATCAAACCAACGCAAGCGTGCATGGGTATCTTTTCATTTCTCTTTTATTTTTGTTTAATGCTTTGCTCTTAATATACTCTTATAAAAATGGATTTCTTTTCAAGATAAAAGTAAGCGATGAAAATTCTAATCTGACTGACATTGAAAAAAACAGAATTGCAAAACAAGAAAGAGCATTAAAGATTTTTGGTAAGTCTGGTAAGTACGGTATTATTTTATTGCTAATTTCAATTTACTTGTTCTGCGGTGCTGTACAATTATCATTTGATACGGAAAGATGGGAAAGTGTAGGCAACATCGGTGAAATGGTATTTTCTTTTAACGCATTAGTTAGTTTCGCACAATTTATTATTTCTGCTTTCTTAATTACTTCAGCAATGATCTTATACCGTTACTTTAGAACTAATTCGGAAGTTTCTAATTATAGTGATGAATTTAAGAGTTACATCAGAGATTTTGTTCTATTAAGAGGATTGCTTGCATCCATTCTTCTTCTGTTATTCATTGTCTTATCAGTAATGATGAGATCAAAATTGTCGCTCTCATACGGTGTATTCGGTTATTCAGTTTTTGCACTTTGCTTGATCTTAATTGTGTCCAGTTTGTTTTATTTCATGCTTAAAGAATCACATACTAAATATAATTCCTCATTAATATTTTTAGTAATAGTTGTAGTCTTTGTATTAATAATTCGAGATCAATATTCATTTGATGTAAGTACAAAAAAGCAATTTGCAGTCTTAGCCGCTAATTACGAAACATATCAAGCTAAGATAAACGAACAACTCGGAATTGGAGAAGTACCGATCAGCGGAGCTGATATTTACAACGGAAGATGTATAGCGTGCCATACTTTCGATAAAAAAATAGTTGGACCACCGTACAATTCAACAATGCCGAAGTACGAAGGGAAGAAAGATCTTCTCGTAAAATATATTTTGAATCCGGTCAAAGTTAATCCCGATTATCCCGCCATGCCTAATCAAGGATTGAAACCGAAAGAAGCAGATGCAATTGCTGAGTATCTTCTTACTACTTATAAAAAAATGCCTTGATTCTAGATGCTGGATACTTGATACTGGATACTTGATGAGATAGTATATTTAATTTGAAATTTCAAAAAACTGATAACCGATCACAGAGCTAAATAAATTTCATCACACTATACAACTAAAGAAATTTTCATTATCTTATAACCACTTCTCGATGAGTGCTGTGTTAATAATATAAACAAACACATTAAGAGGAGGTTAGAATGAGTTTTATTAGCTTTTTGATATTACTCGCAATTAGTGTAGTAGTTTCCGCCATTCTACATTTCGGATTAAAGTATTACGTCAAACCCGGTACTAATTCATTTATAGCAAAAGTAATTTTTGGATGGATTGGTGCATGGCTTGGCACACCTGTATTTGGCTCCTGGTTTGAAGGTCTTAATTATGAAGGAGTCTATTATGTCCCGGCAATTCTCGGCTCCTTTGCATTATTAGTTATGATGGTCGATTTAGTAAAATCCACGAAAGCAAGCTAACATAACGATCATCAAGAAATAATTATAGTTTTTTTAACACAGCACTCAACTCTTTTTGTATGGTCGCCCCTACATCTACGGACTGCTTATTTCTAGGTTGTAGAATAGCAGCAACACCGATAAGTTAATAGAAATAGGAGGATCTCATTATGCGTAAACTTGGTTTTTAGGTTTTTTAGGTTTTCTCGGATTTATTAATGGCTTAGAAGCATTGTACGGTTTATTTGGATTGTCTGGTTTCTTAGGTTATTTCGGATCGGAGAAAAAATCCAAATAGCTTTGTTCCATACAAGATCGTAATTAATAGAATCATTTCTAAATTCTGAAGAAGCTAATTAGCTTTTTAAGATTTCATCATACTTATTACATATTAAAAATCATTATCTACCATACAGCAAGTAATTTATTATCTGTATATGATTTTTTTTCTTATTTTCCATAAGTCAAAAATCAATTATCAAAGACCGTGAGAAGGGATAAAAGTTATTTCCTGTACACAATAGCTGTTAATTCTTGCCATTCAGGAAATCATATCTTAAATATTTCCCATTCAATTTACTTTACCGAACAAATTATATTAGGAGTTCCATATGACTGAGCTAATTAAATTTAAACTCAATGGTAAACCTGTAGAAATTTCTGTTGATAGCGATAGAATGTTGTTATGGGTTCTTAGAACCGACTTCGGATTAACAGGAACTAAGTACTCTTGTGGTGAAGGATTTTGCGGTGCATGTACTGTTATAATTAATAATAAAGCTGAACGTGCTTGCAATGTTGCAGTTAAAAGTGTTAAAGGGAAAGATGTGCTTACAATAGAAGGATTGATTAATAACGGGCGACTTCATCCTTTACAAAAAGCTTTTGCTAAAAAAGATGCGCTTCAATGCGGTTACTGTACACCGGGAATGATTATGAACGCTTACGGTTTCTTAAAGAAAAATCCAAAACCGACTTATGCAGAAATAATTAAAGAGATGGATGATAATTATTGCAGATGCAGTGCTTATAATAGAATTATTGAAGCTATTCAAACAGCATCATCTGAAATGAAGTAGGAGATATGAAATGAAAAATGATAATTATTTAGATCTGGATTTCAAAGATATAAAAACTCCGTTCGATGTTGATAGAAGAGAATTTATAAAACTTATCGGCGGTGGATTATTTATTCTTTTTACTGTGGGTGATACATTAGGATATGTTCAACAAGAGCAGAGAAGAAGAGGTGAACTGCCAACCGACTTCAATGCATTTTTAAGAATTGATGAACAGGGCAGAGTTAGTTGTTTCACCGGAAAGATCGAAATGGGGCAGGGAATAATTACTTCGCTTGCACAAATGCTGGCAGATGAATTGGACGTAACTCTTGATTCGGTTCAAATGATTATGGGTGATACTGATTTATGTCCGTGGGATATGGGAACGTTCGGTTCTATGAGCACAAGATTTTTTGGACCACCGTTAAGAGCGGCGGCAGCTGAAGCGAGAAATGTTTTGTTGGAATTAGCTTCCGAAAAGTTGAAAATCCCGGTTGATAAATTATCAGCAGTGAAAGGTGTAGTTTATCAAAAGACTAATAAGAAGAACAAAGTTTCTTATGCTGAATTAACAAAAGGGAAAAAAATTGAAAGGCATCTAAAAGACAAACCAAAAATAAAAGATCCATCCGAATTCAAGGTAATGAATAAATCATTCACTAGAGTTGATGCCATTGAGAAAGTTACAGGTAAAGCAAAGTTTGCCGGCGATATTCAATTCCCGGATATGTTATATGCAAAAGTATTAAGACCGCCTGCGCATGGTGCAAAAATGTTGGATGTTGATTTGTCTGAAGCGAATAAGATTAGTGATGTAGTCGTTATTCAGGATGGAGATCTTGTTGCTGTACTTCATAAATATCCGGACATTGCAGAAAAAGCATTGGGAAAAATTAAAGTCAAATTTAGCCCTTCCGATTCAAAATTAAATAATGAAAATATATATGATCATTTCTTAGAAGTTGCAGGAGAAGGAAAAATTGTTTCTCAGCAAGGAGATATTAAAGAAGGAGAAAAGACATCCGGTACTCTATTTGAAGAAACATATTATGATAATTATGTTGCTCATTCGCCGATTGAACCTCGCACTGCGCTTGCAAGAATGGACGGAAATAAATTTACCGTTTGGGCTTCAACACAAAATCCATTCACTGCAAAGGAAGAAGCAGCACGTGCTCTTGGAATTGCTCCCGACAATGTTCGTATAATAACTCCTTATGTCGGCGGCGGATTCGGTGGTAAGACAAGAAATTTGCAAGTGGTGGATGCTGTTCGTCTTGCAAAGCTAACCGGTAAACCTGTTATGGTTGCATACACCAGGCAGGAAGAATTCTTTTATGATGCATTTCATCCGGCTGCAATGATCAAGATTAGATCGGGTTTAACAAGTTCAAACGAAATTAGTTTTTGGGATTACAATGTTTATTTTGCCGGTGAAAGAGGTGCAACACATTTTTATAATATTCCATATTCAAGCACAAAATCTTATAGCGGTATTAGAAATAGTCCAGTCCCAAATCATCCATTTGCTACAGGACCATGGAGAGCACCGGGTAATAACACTAATACGTTCGCAAGAGAAAGTCAGATTGATATAATGGCTGCTAAAGCCGGAATAGATCCGTTTGAATTCAGAATGAAAAACTTCAAAGACATTAAATATGCTGAAATTCTAAAAGCAGCCGGTGAAAAATTCGGATGGAAAACATCGGCAAAAACTCCGAGTGGTAGAGGTTACGGTATTGCTTGCGGTGCTGATGCCGGAACTTATGTTGCTATGATTGTAGAAGTAGATGTGAATACAAAAACCGGAAATGTAAAAGTGAAAAGAGTTGTATGTGCTCAGGATATGGGACTTGCAATCAATCCAGAAGGTGCAACAATTCAAATGGAAGGGTGCATAATCATGGGACTCGGGTATTCATTAACAGAAGAAGTTAAGTTTCGAAACGGAGAAATCCTGAATAAGAATTATGATACTTATGAAATACCAAAATTCTCATGGTTACCAAAAATAGAAACTATTATTCTTGATAAGAAAAATGAACCGCCGCAAGGCGGTGGAGAACCGGCTATCATAACCGTTGGTGCTGCTATCGCAAATGCTATTTATGATAAACTTGGAATCAGATTAAAAACAATGCCGATGACACCGGAGAGAATTAAAGATGCTATTGCAAGGAAAAGATGATAGAAAAAATATTTTGTTATTAGTAGAGAAATAAAAGATTTCTGTTTCCATCTTTGTAAAGACGCCCCATGGGGCGTCTTTACTGTAAAAATTTGTTTGAATAGTTTTTATTTTCTCCTAATTTGCATTTGTAACAATTGGAATAGTTCTGTGGGGAATGAAACAACAAATATCTCTTTCGGACAAACCGGAAACGCAAGCACACTACTTTACTTTCAGATAAATTCAATCACGCAATAATGCGGGATAATTAATAATTATATGGCTTAAAATTGATTCTAAGAATAAGAAAATTTAGTTATATTTTAATAGTTAATATGAATCGCTTTTCAAGGAGCTATAATGCCTTATTATAATATATCACTTACAGAAATCCGTAAAAACGTTGAGAAAAGAAAGAGAAGATACATTAACAATGAAAGTCTTTTCTTTGATATGAATGAATATTCAGTTGGAATTATAAAAGAAGTCAAAAATAACTTTGGAGAAATTCTCACGCGTGTTGATGGTAATATCCCAGTAAGTCTTGTAATAGAAAGGGGCCAAAGGTTTTTGTTTATTTCTTACGATCAAACTAGAATTTCACACGGTCTACATAAATATCCTGCTAAATTTTTCCCTGAATTACCTCGTTGGCTAATTCAAAAATATTCTAAACCTGGTGAAATTGTTTTAGATCCATTTATGGGAAGCGGTACTAGTAATATTGAAGCACTGTTATTAGGTAGGCACTCCGTTGGAATTGATGTTGATCCATTTGCAAGATTTTTAACAAAAGTAAAATCCACAATTTTAAATATAGAAGAATTAGAAGAAAGTACCGACTATCTTCTAAACGCCTTATTGAAATATGACCCGAAGAAAATAAATAAAGCTGATTTACCAATCTTTCCTTACAGAGATAATTGGTTTAATCAAGAAATCTTATATGAGTTAGCTTACATAAAAAAAATAATTCTCAATTCTAAATTTTCAGACGACATAAAGGATTTTCAAAAAATATGTTTGTCTTCAGTAATACGTGCTGTATCTAATGCAGATAATAATTGCACTCGTACTGTTGTTAGAAAAAAGTTAAACAAAAATATCTACCCATCTTTTGCGCTCACCAAATTTGCAGAAACGTTGTTATTAAATTCTTATCGGATGACTGAATATAGTTCGAACGCAGAAACAAGTTTTTCAATTGAAATTCCCGATGATAATGACGCTAGAAACATTAAATATCCAATGAATTATTTTGACTTTGCTTTAACATCACCCCCGTATGCCAATGCTGTTGATTATCCTAGGACACATCAATTAGAAATGTATTGGTTAGGTATAGCAACTGGTTCATTAACTCCAATGAAAAAAGAACACATTGGAACTGAAAGCGTGTCTGTCAATGAGTACAGTATACTTCAAAAAATAGGAATTGAGGAAGCAGATATAATTATTAAGAATATATTTAAAAATGATCCTCGTCGTGCTTATATAGCTTATAAATACTTGTTCGATATGGAAATGAATTTACGTGAAGTCCATCGCGTATTGAAAAAGAAAGGTAGATATGCAATTGTTGTAGGCAACAACAAAATAAGAGGATATAATTTTGAAAGTTGGAAATACTTAATGAAGCTTTCCGAACGTATTGGATTTAAAGTTGAGAATTATTTTGGTTCTGAAATAATCAAACACTTTATAAAAGTCCCACGTGATGAAAGAATAAATACTGATTGGATTATTGTATTGGAGAAATAATTTATGGCAACTTCTGAAGAACGAGGCAGACAAGCTTCCATTGATGGATTTGCAAACGAACATATGGTTTGTGGCATTTTAATGAAAAAATATCAAAATGTATCTTTGGTTGACCTTCCTCTATCACCTTATGATATAATTATAGTTTTTAAGAATGAAAGAAATGAAGAAGTAATAATTCGTGCGCAAGTTAAAACTTCAAGGACATCTGTTTCTTTTACTGGTGGTACACGCGGTGGCGTTGATCGTGAATATAAATCTGATGTAAAAACCTATGTACAATCTACAAAGACCTCAGACGTTGTAATCGGTTATAAACCAATATCAGAAGACCAATTTGAATTATATTTTGTACCCACTATTCTTATTGAAAAATGGGATTCCAAAAGTAAATCTCTCAACATACTTTCCTCTCTGAAAAATAACTACGAAATATTAGAACGTTGCAAGGATAAAGATTTTGTTTTAGAAAAAGCTAAAGAATTTGGTTTGATCTAAACGCATGTAACCGCTTAAAAAAGGATTCCGAAAAGAGCGCAGGATAGGTTTAGTCAATAAGCAATTCTAAGCTGCCATGGGCCACTCAATGACATAAAATTAATTTTACAAAGTTTGTTCGATCATCTTGCGGTAATAAATCCAATAGTTTTATTTATTTTACAGCAGCGGCTTTCTGCTTTCAGCAGTCTGCCATCTACTAAACTCAATTGTGGAAATTAATTTTGACAGTTTTAGAATCATTACAACTTTCTACAGACTTTCTAGAAAAGAAAGGAATAGAATCACCTCGCTTAAATGCAGAATTACTTCTCTCTGAAATCCTAAAATGTAAACGATTGGATCTTTATCTCAAGTTCGATCAGCCGTTAAAGGAAAACGAAGTTGATATTTACCGTGAATGGATTGCCCGCCGCGGAAAGTTTGAACCACTCCAATATATTATCGGCAATGTTGAGTTTTATGGTTTACCTTTTATAGTTACACCTGATGTTTTAATACCAAGACCGGAAACAGAAATATTGGTTGAAGAGGTAATAAAATATTGTAAAGATAAAACCGGATTGAAAATATTAGATATCGGAACCGGAAGCGGAAATATTCCGATTGCTCTTGCAATGAATTACAATGCTGCAGAAGTAGTTGCTATTGATATTTCTGAAAAAGCATTAACTATTGCTCGAGAGAATGCTGTTGCTAATGGAGTTGAAGAAAAAATTCATCTCATTACTGCTGATGTTAAAAATTATATGAGTGGTTATCAATTCGATATTCTAGTTTCTAATCCTCCTTATGTTAGTAAAGAGGAATATCCAATTCTTCAAAATGAAATTAGAAATTACGAACCAATGGCTGCCGTTACGGATTCGAATGACGGATTAGATTTATATCGAACGATTGCGGAAAGAGCAAAAATATTATTGAAGAGTAATGGGAAAATCTTTTTAGAAGTCGGCAAAGACCAGTCTAAGTATGTAGCAGATATTCTTGAGAAGAATGATTTCATAAATATTTATTTTGTAAAAGATTATCAGCAAATTGATAGAGTGGTTGTTGGAGAATTGAGATGAGAGCATTAGTTCAAAGAGTAACTGAAGGATCAGTCCTAATTGTTGAACAGAAATATTATTCAGAAATAAAAAAAGGGATGGTGATTCTTCTTGGCGTAAAAGAAGGAGATACGGAAGAAGATTTAAATTTTGTTGCCGACAAATGTTCCAACTTGCGGATTTTCGAAGACGAAAATGAAAAAATGAATCTTTCACTAAAAGATATTAATGGGGAAGTTTTAATTATTTCTCAATTCACTTTATACGGAGACGCAAGAAAGGGAAATCGTCCGAGTTTTACAGATGCTGCACGTCCGGATGTTGCAGAAGCAATGTATGAAAAATTTATTGTTCGTATGAAAAGTAACATTGGTGATGATAAAGTTAAATCAGGTCTGTTTGGAGCGATGATGATGGTGAAAATATTTAATGACGGTCCGGTAACAATATTAGTTGAATCAAAAGAATAAACCTCCCCCTTTAATTCCCCCTCCTTAACTAAGGAGGGGAACATGTGGGTGGTTGATAAAGAAAGGATTAAGCATTGCACTCAACAGTAATGATATTTATGGATGGCGTTGGAATCGGAAAGAAAGATTACGAATACAATCCTTTCTTCAAGTATGGCTTCAGAACATTTTCAGAAATCTTCGGTGATATTCCTCATCTTGAAAAACAAAAATTAGAAGGTAATAACGCTTTTCTTTTTCCGGTTGACGCCTCGATGGGTATTCCTGAAATACCTTTAAGCGGAACCGGACAGACATCTATCTTCTGCGGCATTAATGCACCCAAACTAATCGGCAAACATTTCGGACCTTACCCTTACTCAACACTTATTCCGATCATAAAAGAAAAAAACATTTTCCGTTCATTCCAAGAAAGAAGAAAGAAAGTTTATTTTGCTAATGCTTATCCAAAAGCATTTTTTGATTATGTGGATTCCGGAAGAAGAAGATTAAGCGTAACTACCTTAAGCTGTATTATGAATGGAATGAGATTGAATAAGATTGGTGACATTCATAAAGGAAGAGCTTTGGCAGCAGATATTAATAACCGCCATTTCGTAGAAAGAATGAATTATAAATTGAAAGTGATAAAAGCAGAAACTGCGGCTGATCGTTTAATACGGATTGGTTCGAAAAATCATTTTACATTATTTGAAATATTCCACACAGATCATCTTGGACATGGAAGGAATAGTGAATGGCTTGAATACACAACAGAAATTTTGGACCGTTTTCTTTTTCATATGATTACGAATCTAAAAAAAGATATGACACTTGTTGTTTGTTCCGATCACGGCAACTTTGAGGATCTTTCTATTAAGATGCACACACTTAATCCGGCAATAGGAATTACAGCCGGGAAGAATGCAGAATTATTATCTAAGAAGATCAAGAAGCTTTACGAAATCAAACCGGCAATAATGGAGATGTATGATTGAAACTAAGATATATGATGTCTGAAACATCTTGAATATTTACATTTTAATTATATTAATTTTGTAGTATATAAAAAATGTTAATTAAGGAAAGGTGATACAATGAAAATCATTGAATATGAATATAGTGATCCGAATTTAGGTAATACAAAAGGGTGGCATTTCAGTAAAGTAGAATTAAAAAATGTGAATTTATTAGTTGGTGACACTGGTACTGGAAAAACTAGATTTCTCACATCATTATTTAATCTAGGTCGTTCTGTTGTTAGAAGGGAATTTGATAAAAGAGGGGAATGGGCTATTAAGTTTAAAATTAATAATAAAATATTTTTGTTAAATCTTTTAACAATCAAAAATGATAATGAAGAAATAGTAGTAGCTAAAGAAGAAATTATTGAAATAACTAACAATACTGAAAAAAATATTGTTAAAAGAGATAGTGAAAAATTTATTTTTGAAGGAAAAGAACTTCCAAAACTTCCAGGAAATACATCGAGTATATCTTTATTGAAAAATGAAAAAATCATTTCAGAAATTCATGAAGGCTTTTCTACAATATTGAGACGTATTTTTGGATTAGAAAGTAAACAAGAAACTCTAGAGTATTCTCTTTTATCCTTTCCTGTATTAGAAAAAATTGAAAATGATCCAAACTTAGGAAGATTATTTCACTCCGAATTTAATCTAAGTGTTAAATTATATATTGCTCAAAAGTTTTTCAAAAATGAATTTGCTGAAATTAAAAGTCAATTTATAAAAGTATTCCCTTTCATAGAAGATGTTAAAGTTATTGAATCAATAGTAGCTGAATTTAATGTCCCTGGAATAATGCCAGCATTTACAATTAAAGAAAAAAATGTTTCATCTTGGATAGATCTAAAACAATTATCATCTGGTATGCAGAAAGTACTTATAATCATTACTGATTTAGTATTATTCCCTAGATCAGGGATTTACTTAATTGATGAATATGAAAATTCACTAGGTGTGAGTGCAATAAATTTCTTTCCTGAATTTATTTTGAGCATAGAAAAAGATATTCAGTTTATTATAACAAGTCATCATCCTTATCTTATAAATAAAATACCAATTGATAATTGGTACTTATTTAATAGACAAGGTTCTAATGTAGTTATTAAATATGGAAATGAATTAATAGAAAGGTATGGTAAATCAAAACAAGAAGCCTTTGTCCAATTATTAAATGATAAATTCTATAAAAGGGGAATTGAATGAATCTATATATTGTTGTTGAGGGTGAGGAAGCCTGTATTGAATTATATAAGAACTGGGTTAAGCACATTAATAATAATTATAATTACAAAGATAATATCAGTGATATTGTAAATAATGATTTCATAATTATCGCTGGTTTTGGTTATCCTTTCTACAAAAAAATAATAGAAGATGCAATCGTTGATGTAAATACAAACCAAAATATCGATAAGCTAGTTGTATGTGTTGATTCTGAGGATTATTCTTTTCAAGAAAAATATGATGAGATTGAACAAATAATTGTAAATAATGGTTTAACAAAACCATATTCAATTGTTATTCAACATTTCTGTATTGAGACTTGGTTTCTTGGGAATAGAAAAATAAATAGCAAAAATATTTCAAATCCAATTTTAAGAAAATATAAAAAGATATTTGATGTTCATAAAAATGATCCGGAATTATTGCCTGCTTATGAAGTTAAAGAGTTAAACAGGTCGCAATTTGCGTATAAGTACTTTCGTTACTTACTTCAGGAAAAATACAATCGTCTTACTTATAGTAAAAATAATGCGTCCGTTGTAACAGAAAGTTCATTTTTCCATCAGGTTAATAAAAGATTTACAACTACTAATCATATTAGAAGTTTTAAAACATTGTTGGATGCTTTTCGATAATTCATCAATTCATTCTTATAAGTATCTTAAATTATTTTATTTCATTGATGTTAAACAACATAACATTAAAATCATTTTATATTGAATAATTATCCTCTCATAAAATTTGTAATTCTTTTTATGATTGGAATAATCATCCAATCCATTTTGTCCATTTCATTAATTGCACTTTTAATTTTATTCTCATCAGTCTTGTCTATCTCGGTAATATTTCATTTTCTAAAGTCAACTAATATTGAACAGGTAAAAGTTATCCCAATAGTTATTTCAATAATACTTTGCGGGTCGCTATACTATTTAGTTGTTTCACCGCCGAAAGTTCACTATCCGTTTCATTTAGAAAAATATACTAAAACTTTAATCAGTGGTAAGATTGATAATATTGAATTGAAAAAAGAAGGAAGAATAATTTTATATTTATCTGCTGATACAATAGTTACAAAAGAACGGAAGTATCAAGGAAGCTTTAGAATACTTTGTTCAGTTTATGACGGAGATAGAAAAACATCTAAACTATATGAGCAATTGGAAATTGGAAATAGGATACAAATCGTTGGAAATATTATGAAACCAAGGAATGAAAGAAATCCTGGCGAATTTGATTATGAAAAATATTTAAACGGAAAGGGAATTGTAGCAATAGCAAATGTTTATAAAACCGATGACGTAAAATTTATCTCGAAGGAAGTATCGGGATACAAAAACACAATTCATCAAATTAGAAAAAGGATAGATGAACAAATAACATTGCTGCATAATAAGACTACTACCGGTTTACTTCGCGGATTACTGCTGGCTGATCGCGGTTCAATTGATTATGCTATCAAAAATGAATTTGTTAATTCGGGTGTAGTGCATGTATTGTCTGTATCCGGCTTACATGTTGGCTACATTGTTCTGATCTTCTTAGTTGTATTCAACAGGTTCAATATTTTTACCCGCTACACATTAACCTTGATCGGCTTATTGTTCTATCTAATCATAACCGGTGCAGATGCGCCGGTGTTCAGATCTACAGTAATGGCAGTCGCTTTATTAGCCGCACCGGCTATGGGAAGGGAATACAACAGTCTAAATGCTTTGTCTCTTTCAGCTTTTGTAATATTGCTAATCCATCCAAATGAATTATTTAATCCAAGCTTTCAACTATCATTTACTGCAATCTTATCTCTAATTTTAATTTATCCTCCATTGAAACGTGCTGTTGATAATATGCAGATCAAGAAAAAATGGCTGAATTGGTTTTTAATTTTTTGTGTTACCTCTTTGTCGGCGCAAATAGGAACGCTCCCGTTTACTCTGACTTATTTCCATCGCCTTTCAGTTTCTGCTTTGCTTGCCAACTTAATCGTTATTCCGGTTTCCGGTGCAATAGTTGCGTTAGGAATATTAACTTTAATTGTTAAGACAATTTTTAGCTGGTTCGGTTCTATCTTTGCTTCTGCTAATGAACTGCTGACTTATGTTATGTACTTCTTTGTTCGTTTATTAGGCGGAGATAAATACTCATATATTTTAATAAATCAATTCAGTGTTTACGATGCAATATTATTTTATATCATCTTAGTCCTAATATTTTTCATCTTCAAAATATTTACAAATAGAACCGCAAAGATTGTGGCAGTAACTTTATCAGTAGTGCTCTGGATTTTGTTCATGCGTGCAGATAATTATGAATTAATGCCGAAGAATTCACTTTCTGTAATGCAGATAGATATCGGGCAAGGAGATGCGGCACTGATAAAATTTCCTAATGGTAAAACAGCATTGATAGATGCGGGCGAAGCGACTGAATATTTTGATAACGGCGAGCGTGTAATCTTACCTTTAATGGATAAGTTAGATATTGACGCGATTGACTACGGATTTATTTCTCACGTTGATTCAGATCATTATAAAGGTTTCTTGTCAATAATTGCAAAGAATAAAGTAAAGCTGATCTACAAACCGAAGCTCGATCCGAAATTACAAAAAGATATTGATCTGGAAAATTATTTAAGAGCGAACGGAGTTCCTTTTAAATATTATTCTAAAGAGATTATACCAATTGGCAACAGCCGTATTTATGTTTTGAATGATACTACAAACCATTATTTTGGATCTATGAGTTCGAATGATCAGAGCGGAATGCTTAAGTTGATGTATGGGAATAATTCTTTTTTGTTTACCGGTGATGCAGGTACAAAAGTTGAAAGCGGATATGTTAATAACTATAAAACATTTTTAAGATCGGATGTTTTGAAAGCCGGGCATCATGGAAGCAGAACAAGTACAAGCGAAGAATTTTTGGAATTTGTTAAGCCAAGTTACGCGGTCATAAGCGCCGGTGTTATGAATAAGTTTAAGCATCCTCATAAAGATATTATTGAACGGTTCAATCAATATAAAATTAACATAGTAAGAACTGATAAATCCGGTGCTATTATGTTTCGATCGGACGGAAATAAAATAGAAGAGATTAATTGGAAGAAAATGGAATCAACTTTTAATCTATAATATAACTATGCTTAAAATTGAAGAAAACAAATCCTTAAAACCATACAACACATTCGGCGTTAATGTAAAAGCAAATTATTTCACTTCTGTTGAATCTGAAAAAGAAATATTGGAAATATTGTTATCCAAACGCTTCAGCAGTATGAATAAACTTATTCTTGGCGGTGGAAGTAATATCCTCTTCACTAAAAATTATGATGGTTTAGTTATCCATAATATTGAGAAGGGAATACGCTTATTGGAAGAAACTGAAAAGTATGTGATTATCGAATCTTCAGCCGGAGAGATTTGGAATGACCTGGTTTCCTATTGTGTTGAGAATAAATATTATGGAATAGAAAATCTTTCGTTAATTCCCGGAACTGTCGGAGCCGCACCAATTCAAAATATCGGCGCATATGGTGTAGAAATTAAGGACGTATTCGAATCTCTTGAAGGTATTAACTTAGAAACGGGGGAAAGAAAGATTTATAAAAAAAATGAGTGCAAGTTCGATTACCGCGACAGTATATTCAAAAGGGGATTGAAATGGAAGATCATTATCACTAAAGTCATTTTGAAATTAAAAAAAGAAAAACAGTTCAATCTTAATTACCGTTCCTTGAATGATTATTTAGGGAAAGCGAATAAAGAGAAGTTGACGATAAGAAGAGTACGCGAGACTGTTAACAAAATTAGAATGAGTAAACTACCAGATCCGCATCGTTTCGGTAACGCGGGAAGTTTCTTTAAGAATCCGGAAGTTTCTGAAGAAAAATTTTTAGAATTGAAGAAAGATTTTGAAGAAACAGTCTTTTTTAAGTTGGATAATAATAAATACAAAATACCAGCTGCTTTTCTAATTGAAAAATGCGGATTCAGAGGGAAAAGAATTGGAAATGTTGCCACTTACAATCAGCAGGCATTGGTAATAATCAATATGGGTAGTGCAACGGGAGAACAGATAAAAACATTTTCACAAGAAATTCAAAAAGCAGTATTTGATAAATTTGGAATAGAATTAACTCCTGAAGTAAATATTATTTAACTGTAGAGAATGTGTGATTATTGTACAGCGAAATTTATTTCGCTCGTAAAAGCTGTGAAAATATTATTTTTTTAGCAATTAGCGAGATGAATCTCGCTTTACAATTAACATTTTCACACAACCTCTTTAGATAGTGGAAAAGAGAACACAAAAATCTTGGACTTTAGTAACATTGTAAACTAACATTTCTTAATCAATATTGTAATAAAGGTGAATTATGGATTTATTAGTTTCTGTAATCGGTCTGACATTAATAACCTACTTTGTTATTCTGCTTGGAGCGACACGTCTGGCAATTAAAAAAGGATTTAACGCTGTTGTAATGTTTTTATCCGCACTTCTTATTCCACCCGCTGCTGTGGTACTAGTTCTTTTTATTTATGGTAGGAAAGAAGTAGGGCGTGATGAAAAAAATACTTTCAGCAATATCATTTGGGAAGTTACGCAGCCCTTCATTGATCTTGCACACACCTCACGTGCATTACTCGGCTTAAATATTTCTTACATTCTCGAAGGACTAACTTACTTTGGTGTTGTAGGGCTCCTTGCAATTTATTTTAATGATTACATAAAACTCGATGACATCCGCGCTGGAAATATGGTAGGTGTACTTACTGCCGGGATTACGTTGAGCATGTTATTTCTTGGCGCAACTGTTGACATTATTGGTGTCCGTAAAGCGTTGTTATATTCATTGTCATTTATGTTTGCCGGTAGAATTCTATTGTCAACTGCACCGCATCTTGGTTCGTCCGGACTTTGGGGCTCTGCTCACATCTATTCAATGCTTGGAATTCTCGGGATTGTAATTGGTTATGGTATGTACCAGCCTGCGGCATATACAGCAGTTAAGAAATTTACAACAGAAAAAACCGCTGCGATGGGATACGCAATGCTGTACGCCTTGATGAATCTCGGCGGATTTTTACCCGGATTAATTTCTCCGCCGATAAGAAGATCTACAAGTATTCTCGGAGTCTTTTGGGTTTACGTTGCTCTAACAGTTGCCGGAATTGCAGTTGTCTATTTTATTATGACAAAGAAAGCAGTTGCTAAAGCGATTGAGATTGCTTCAAAAGAAAAAAATGCAAATCAAGTTGAGGATGAAGATGAACTTTCCAAGATGACAGCTAAAGAGAAACTGAAATTCTACTTAAAGAACTTTCCTCTAAAAGATAAGCGCTTTTTGTATTTCATTTTTGCTCTGATACCGGTTCAAACTTTGTTCGCACACAATTGGTTAACTATTCCGCTTTATACAAGCAGAGCATTTGAAGGATTTGTAAAAGATAATTTTGAATTCTTTGTTAACCTTAATCCAATATTGATTTTTATTCTAACCCCTATGATCGCAGCACTTACATCTAAGAAGAATGCATACACGATGATGATCATCGGAACTTTTGTAATGGCTTCGCCAACTTTTATTCTTGCATTGGGACCGAACATTAACACACTAGTAGCTTACATAATTAGTCGTTCCTTAACAAGTAAAAAAAGTTAGATAAACAGAGAGTAAAAAGCATAAAAGGGAAAAAAAGAGTTGTCAGATATTGCAAGATTTAAATAAATTGTAGTCAAAACCTTGCAGAA